>Ga0194129_10006438_pt1 | contig 14415 bp, 8 predicted proteins | sample TA2KigCa35mmetaG_FD_150862 | JGI IMG/M metagenome (GOLD analysis project Ga0194129, IMG submission 150862) | Freshwater microbial communities from Lake Tanganyika, Tanzania - TA2015038 Kigoma Deep Cast 35m | ecosystem: Environmental > Aquatic > Freshwater > Lake | place: Tanzania: Lake... | reverse complement strand
TGCGGGTCGTGCGGGTCGTGCGGGTCGTGCGGGTCGTGCGGGTCGTGCGGGTCGCGCCGCGGCTGGCGGTGCGCCGGCGGCGTCGACGCGCTATGGCCCGACGTATGAGCCCCGGCAGCCATGACGCTCTCGTTTGCGTCCCGACGTACAACGAGCGCGAGAACCTGCCCTCGCTCGTCGAGGAGCTGATCGAGACCGCGCCGGTCGACGTGCTCGTCATCGACGACAACTCCCCCGACGGCACCGGGAAGGTCGCCGACCTGCTCGCGAGGAAGCACCCGACGCGGGTCTTCGTGCTGCATCGCGCGGGCAAGCTCGGCCTCGGCACCGCCTACATCGCCGGCTTTCGCACCGGTCTGCAGCGCGGATACCGCCTGCTGCTCGAGATGGACGCCGACTTCTCGCACCAGCCGCGCTACGTGCCGACGCTGCTGCAGGCCGCCGAGGCGGCCGATCTGGTCCTTGGCTCCCGCTACGTCGACGGGGGCGGCGTCGTGAACTGGGGGTTCGGGCGGCAGCTGCTGTCGCGCGGCGGCTCGCTGTACGCGCGCACGATTCTCGACCTGCCGGTGCGCGACCTGACGTCGGGCTTCAAGTGCTTTCGTCGCGAGGTGCTTGAGGCCATCGACCTCGAGTCCGTGACCACCGCCGGCTACGCGTTCCAGATCGATCTGACCCACCGCGCGATGGGCCTCGGCTTTCGCGTGCAGGAGGTGCCCTTCGTGTTCTACGAGCGCGTCGAGGGGCGCTCGAAGATGTCCCGCGCCATCGTCGCCGAGGCCGTCACCGCGGTCTGGAAGATGCGCTTCCGCTGACGCCCATGCCGGCCCGCCTCGTCTCTCTCGACCACGACGGTCGCGCCGCCCTCGGCCTCGCCGTCGACGAGGCCCCCGACCTGCTGCCCATCGTCGTCGATCTGGCGACGCCGCGGTCGCTGGCCCGAACCGACGACCTCGTCCGCGCGCTCGGGCTCGGGCGTGGCGTCGTCACCGTCATCGACGCCACGGCGGGCCTCGGGCGTGACGCGCTGGCGCTGGCGTCCGTCGGCTTCAGCGTCACCGCCGTCGAGCGCAGCCCCCTGGTGCAGGCCCTGTGGCAGGACGCCATCGCCCGCACCGGTCTGCCCGAGCGGCTGCGCTTCGTCGCCGCCGACGCCGCGGAGTTCCTGCGTTCCGTCGCGGGCACGGCGCAGGCGCCCGACGCGGTGTTCCTCGACCCGATGTACCCGCACGGCCCACGCCGCGCGATGCCGCAAAAGGAGATGCGCTTGCTGCGCGCCGCCGTCGGTGACGACGTCGATGCAGCGGATCTGTTCGCCGCGGCGCGGGCAGCGGCGCGCCGGCGCGTCGTCGTCAAGCGGCCGAAGAGGGCGCCGCCGATGGGCGAAGGCGCCGCCCATTGCTGGACCGGCGCCTCGACGCGGCTCGAGCTGTACCTGACGTCGCCGTCGTCGCCGTGACGGCCCGTCGTCGGTGACCGCGGTTCAATCGGGGTTCTTCAGGCGGACCGAGGCCCCGGGCTGCACGGTGACTGTGCGGTCGCGACCGGCGTAGCCGCCGTAGACGCCGTCGAAGCTGTCGGGCCACGCCGCGTGCTGGGGGTGGGCCCGGCCCTGCGCGTCGGGCTTGATGCGGCAGTAGCTGAGCTCGACCTGCTCGCCGGGCTTGCCGAACACCGGCAGCGGGAACTGGATCGACCCGGCGCCGGGGTAGTGCGCGTCTTTGTCGTCCACGAACGTGTGCTGGTAGTCGCCGCTGCGGCCCACGTAGGCGATCACGCCGTCGGACGTGCCGGTGCCGCCGCTCTGCAGCGGGATTCGCACGTCCTTCTTGCTCTCGTACGCTGAGCCGCGGGCGATCACGACGATGAACTCCTCGTCGCGCACGCGCGGTGGCACGAGCGTCGTGGCGTGGGTCCACGTGTCGAACGCGACGTTCGTGCGCGCCGCGCCGGCCGGCGGCGACGACGGCTCGAAGCCGACCAGCACGTCGCGGTTCAGCTCGAGGAACGCCCGGAGCCCGGGGTCGGCCTTCACCTGCGCCTCGAGCTTCGGGTTCAGCGCGTAGAGCCGCGCCAGCGGGCTGGCGCCGGCCGGCGACGACGCCGACGCTCCGACGGTGCCGGCGCGGACGCCGTGGTTGATCGTGTTCATGCGTCGGCTCCGAGGTTCGCGGCAGAGACCAACTCTGCTGTGGTATCAAATCACTCCAATATTTGGCGAACTGCAACCATTCGACAAAGCGCGCCGCCGCGCCCGAGGACGTCCATGGCCACCGAGATCAAGGCCCACATCACCGGCACCATCTGGAAGATCAAGGCCGCGGTCGGCGACAGCATCGACGAGGGCGACACGTTGATCATCATCGAGTCGATGAAGATGGAGATGCCCATCGAGGCCCAGGACCCCGGCACGGTGAAGGAGGTCCGCTGCAGGGAAGGACAGCCGGTCACCGAGGGCGACGTCCTGATGGTCATCGACGACTGAAGGTCGACAGCGGCCGCGTCGCCCGCGCTTCAGCGGCCCGCGAACGCCGCGAGCAGATCCACCGGCGCCTCGGCGACGAATTCCTCGGCGCCGAGCCGAACGCGTGACGCATGCAGGCACTGACGCGCGCACGGCAGCCGGGCGCGCTCGTCGTCGGTGAGCGCCCGCCGTGTGAAGGCGTCGAACCAGCGGTCGCCCATCTGGTAGAGCTTGTCGCCCACGATGGGGTGACCCGCCGCGTGCAGGTGCGCGCGGATCTGATGCTGTCGACCGGTCGCGGGTGTGCAGCGCAGCAGCGTCCGTCGTCCGTCGGCGGAGACGTCGACGGGCTCGAACCGCGTGCGCGCCGGCGGTCCGGCGTCGTCGGCGACGACGCGGATGCGCACCAGACCGCGATCGCCTTGCAGGGCCAGCGGAAGGTCGACGACGAACGGGGCCGCGACCTCGCCGTCGACGACGGCGAGGTACTCCTTCTCGACGGCGCCGTGGGCGAACGCCTGCTTCCAGCGTCGTTCGGCGGCCTTGTCGTTGGCGCAGACGAGCACGCCAGAGGTCTCGCGATCGAGCCGATGGCACGGGTTTGCCGGCGTGCCCCGCCGCCGCAGCCACGCCGTCACCGTGCAGTGGAGGTAACGCGCCGACGGGTGCACGGCGAGATCGCCGGGCTTGTCGACGACGACGAGCCCGTCGCCCTGCCGCAGCACGCGTGGCTCGCCGACGAGGTCGCCGGGGGCGTCCGGCGGCAGCCGCCACACCTCGACCTGCGTCCCGCGGGGCAGCACCTCATCGACGACGGCGGCGCGCGTGGCGTCGCCGACGACGACGCGCAGGTCGCCCGCCTGCACTACGCGCAGCGCGCGGCCGAGGCCCAGCCGACGGACCTTGTGGGCCAGCACCGCCGGGGGCGTCCGACCGTCCGCATCAGGCGGCACCGCCCACCGCATCGCCACGGCCTCGGGCCGGCCCCACGCCGGTCGCAGGGCCGCGTCGTCGACCTCGCCGTCGGACTCGAGGTCGGCGGCGTCGACCGCGTTGGTCTCGTCGTCCGTCCCGTGCAGCCCGTCCGCGGTCATGGGGGCAGTGTCCCAACGCGTCATCCACGGGCAACGGGGTGCACGCCTAGATAGTGACCATCACGGTCTTTAGGAGCCCCCCCCTCATGCTTGGACCGCGCCTCGCCGCCTTCGCCTTCTCTGCCTGCTGTCTCGCCGTTGCCTGCGACGACGAGGCGCCCCAGCCCGACGGGTCGGCCGAGGGCGAGGGCGAGGGCGAGGGCGAGGGCGAGGGCGAGGGCGAGGGCGAGGGCGAGGGCGAGGGCGAAGGCGAAGGCGACGCCGACGCGGGGTTCGAGGAGCCGACGCCGGTCGGTGACCCCGACGCCGAGGACACCAACAACCGGACCCTCGACAGCGACTGCGACGGCATCTCCGACGAGGATGAATTCGGGGACGTGTGGCCGGGCGGTGCCACCACCGACCCCGCCGACTTCGACACCGACGGCGACGGCGTGCCCGACGGCGTCGAGGCCGGCCGCACCGCCGCCGTCGACGCCCGCTGTCCGTTCACGTCCCTGGACGCCGATGCGGCGACGAAGACCAACCCGACGCTCAAGGACAGCGACGCCGACTGCCTCGATGACAACTACGAGGACGTCAACCGCAACGGCCGGCAGGATCCTGGCGAGACCGACCCCACGACCCCCGACAGCGACGACGACAGGCTCGTCGACGGCGACGAGGTCGGCTGCAACCAGCTGCCCGGGCAGGGCAGCGGCGCTGGCACAGACCCGCTCGACGGCGACAGCGATGGCGACGGCGTTCCGGATGGGCTCGAGGTCGAGCTCGGGATCGACCCCACCGACGCCGACAGCGACGGTGACGGCGTCAGCGACGGGGTCGAGCTGGCGCAGGGCACCGACGCTGGGGGTGGTGCCGACGCGCTCGACACCGACCGCGACGGAATCCCCGACCTCGACGAGGTGCGCAACGGCACCGCCCCCGACCGCGCCGACAGCGACGGCGATGGGGTCGACGACGGCGACGAGGATCGCGACGGCGACGGTCTGCTCGATCCCGGCGAGAGCGCCCCGCTGCGCCTGGACACCGACTGCGATGGCCTGAACGACGGCGACGAGCGCGCCGCCGGCACCGACCCCCTCGACGACGACACCGATGGTGATTCGCTGGGCGACGGCTTCGAGCTCGGTCATACCGGGCGCGACGACACGAGCTGCGTCGGCTCCTTCGTTGGTGACGCCAACCCGGCCACCACCACCGACCCGCGCGCGCGCGACAGCGACGGCGACGGGCTCAACGACGGCATCGAGGACATCAACCGCGACGGCCGCGTCGCGCCGCCCGCACCGGGCCAGCGGCAGGAGACCGACCCTGCCGATCCCGACACCGACGGCGACGGGCTTTGCGACGGCCCCCGTGGCGTCGCCGGCGTCTGCGGGGCTGGCGAGGAGCTGAACGGCGACAACTTCACCTCGGGCAGTGAGACCGACCCGCGCGCCCCCGACACCGACAGCGATGGCGACGGCATCTCCGATACCCGTGAGGCCGAGAACGGGACCGCCACCGACCTGCCCGACAGCGACGGCGATGGGCTGTGCGACGGCGGCCTCGACGTCGCCGGCGTCTGCGTCGCCGGCGAGGACAACAACGGCAACGGGCTGCTCGACCCGGGCGACACCGATCCTCTCGACGCCGACACCGATTGCGACGCCGTGGGCGACCTCGAGGAGCTGGTCGTCGGCACCAACGTCGTCGACGCCGACAGCGACAACGACGGCCTCACCGACGGCCTCGAGCTCGGGCGCACGACCCGACCGCCGGGCACGAGCAGCTGCGGCAGCCTCGCCTTCGACGCCGATCCGGCGCCGGCCACCAACAGCGACCCGCGCCGCGCCGACAGCGACGGCGACGGGATCACCGACGGCCTCGAAGACCGTGATCGCGACGGCGCGTTCGACGCCGGGGCCGCGCCGCGCGAGACCTTCGTGGGCGATCCGGACAGCGACGATGACGGCCTGTGCGATGGTCGCCTGACCGTCGTCGGCGTCTGCGTCAGCGGCGAGGACCGCGACGGCGACGGACGGCTCGACGTCGGCGAGACCGATCCGCTGGTCGGCGACTTCGACCGCGACCGCGACGGCCTGCGCGCCCACGAGCCGCGCCGCGCCGACGACATCGACCCCGACGACTTCGATCCCGACGTCGACGGCGACGGGCTGTGCGACGGTGCCGTCGCTGTGGACAACCGCAGTGCCTCGCCGCCGGGGATCCGACCCCGCGCGTGTCTGGCCGGCGAGGATCGCAACGGCGACGCCGTGGTCGCGGTGAGCGAGACCGACCCGCGGGTGCCCGACACCGACTGCGACGGCCTCGCCGACGGCGGCGAGGGGACGCTCGGCACCAACCCGTTGCTGCGCGACACCGACAACGACGGCCTGCCCGACGGCATCGAGCTCGGGAGGGTCGTGTCCCTCGTGTGTCCCGCGGGCGCTCGCTCGCCGGTGGACGCCGACCCGACGCGGACGACGAACCCGCTGTCGAGTGACAGCGACGGCGACGGGGTGCTCGACGGTATCGAGGACGCGAACCGCGACGGCCGCACCGCGCCGCCGCCGCCGCTCGACCCGGTGCGCGACGCCGCGTTGATTGTCGCCGGCGCCAACGCCTACGAGACCTATCCCGACGAAGCCGACAGCGACGACGATGGGTTCTGTGATGGTCCGGTCGCTGTCCTTGCCGCGGCCTGCGTCGTCGGTGAGGACCTGAACGGCAACGGTCGCAGCGACCGCGGCGAGACCGATCCGCGCGTGGCCCAGCGCGACGACGACAGCGACGGCGTCCGCACGCCGGCCGATCCGAACGACGCCGACCCCGACACCGACGACGACGGCCTGTGCGACGGCGCGGTGGCGGTAGGCGCCGTCTGCGTCGCTGGCGAGGACCTCGACCGGGATGGCGTGGTCGACGTCGGCGAGACCGATCCGCGCCGCGCCGACGCCGACTGCGACTCGCTGAACGACCGCGAAGAACGCACGCGCGGCACCAACCCGGCGTTCGCCGACACCGACGGCGACGGTGTCGTCGATGGCGTCGAGTCCGGCAAGACGACCCGCTCGGACTGCGTCACGTCACCGCTCGACGCGAATGCGGCCACCACGACCAACCCGTTGCTGCGCGACAGCGACGGCGACGGCCTGAACGACGGCGTCGAGGACGCCAACCGCAACGGCCGCGTCGACGCGCCGACGGCGCTCGCCAACGAGACGGACCCCGGCGACCCCGACACCGACGACGACAGCCTGTGCGACGGCCCGGGCGTCGTGGCCAACGTGTGCCGCGCCGGCGAGGACATCAACAAGAACGGCCGCACGGACGCCACCGAGACCAATCCCAATGTCCCTGACGTCGACACCGACGCCGACGGCCTCAGCGACCCCGACGAACGGGCGCGCGGCATCGATCCTGCCGACCCCGACAGCGATGACGACGGCCTGCTCGACGGGCGCGAGGTCACGGTGACCAACACCGACCCGACGAGCCCTGACAGCGACTGCGACGGCTTGAGCGACGCCAGCGAGATCGCCGCGGGCACGAACCCGCTGGTGGTCGACAGCGATGGCGATGGGATCACCGACGGCGTCGAGACGGGCACCCGCTGCCTGACGACCCCGCCGCCGCTGCAGACCGCGACGACGTGCGGTGCGCGCTGCGTCCGCGACGAGGACACGACATCGCGCACCGACCCGCTGGCTCCCGACAGCGACGGCGACGGTGTCCTCGACGGTGCCGAAGACGGCAACCAGAACGGCCGCGTCGACAGCGGCGAGCTGAACCCGGCGAACCGCGGCGACGCCAACGCCGCCGACCAGAGCGCCTGCGGCACCGCCAGCCTCCGCCGAGTCAAGCTCGTCGAGCGCGCCGACACCACCGCCGACCTCGTCCTCGCGGTGCCCGAGGACTTCCCCGACGACCGCATCGCCACCGTCGTCGACGGCGCCGGCGCGACGGTGGGCGCGACGGTCTTCGACCCGGTCAAGCAGGTCGCGGGCGTGGCGATGAAGGTCGCGCTCGAAGGCGACGGACCGGCCGCCAAGATTCAGGGCGCGTTGAACGACCTGCTGAACGGCGCCCTCGGTGACGTCGGCGCGCTCACGGTGCGGTCGTTCCGCTCGTGGGACGGCTTCGACGCCGCGCTGGGCACGCTGACGTGGAGCGACGCGGATGCAAACGACACCACGGGCAAATCCCTCCGCGACATCGTGACTGCGCTGGGTGCCTCGGTGCCGACGCTCGCCGGCGGCGCCGACAAAGGCCCGTACACGCTGCAGGTCGAGGTCATCGTACGGTCGCCGACGTCGACGCTGCTGGTGATGGCGATGGCGCGCGCCGAGAGCGTCGCCGCCGACGAGCCGACGCTCTTCCGGGTTGACGACCTTGCCAACGGCTCGGCGCTGGCGCAGTTCGGCGACGACACCGGACCGCAGTGCGATCGATTCCGCGTGCAGGAGGCGCAGAAGATCGACTTCGTCATGGTCGTCGATAACTCGGGTTCGATGAGCAACGAGCAGGCCGCCGTCGCCACCGCTGCCACGGAGATCGGTCGGCAGCTTTCGGCGTCGACGGTGAATTGGCGCATCGCCGCGATCAGCAGCGACACCGACGCGCTGGCCAACGACGCCGTTCTTGAATGGGGTGCGTGCGACCAGCCCCTCGACCGGCGCACGGCGATCACGTCGATCGACGACGGGCTCGGCAGCGTGGTCGTGATCACCGCGCCCGGACATTCGTTCACCAGCGCCGACATCACGAACAACTCGTTGATCGTCGTCGGCGACGTCGACGCCAACGGCGCGACCTACAACCGCGTCTACACGATCGCCGAGCTGACCGCGACGACCATCACGACGCGCGAGCTCGATCCGGGCGGCGCCACCGAGAACGACGTCGTCATCACCGGCCGCGGCTTCGTCGCCAACGCCTGCGCGGCCAGCAACAGCCTGGTGACCGCGCAGCTCGCCTACTGTCCGTTCACGACGAACTCCGCGGTGTTCAACGCCTGCATCAGCGACTACGGCATCGACGGCAGCGGCGCCGAGAACTTCTTCCGGCCGCTGGCGTGCGTGCTCGGCCTGCCCGCCGCCGGCGACGGCATCACCACCAACCTCCTGCCCGCCGGCCCGTCGGTCGGGGTCGCAGCCATCGACGACAACGGCGCGCCGGTGCTCCTGAACGGCGTGCAGCAGGCCACCGTCGTGATCACGACCACCACGCCGCACGGTCTGCAGGTCGGCGATCCGTTCGACGTCCTCGGCGTCGACCCCGTGCCGGCCGTAGTCGGGGTGACCTACAACGCGTCCTACTACATCGTCGGCGAGGTGCTGTCGCCGACGCAGCTGCGCTCGCTGCAGCCCGACCCGCGCAACAACGACGACACCGCGGTCGTCAACCGCGGCAGCATCCGTCGCAGTCCCGCCGTCGGGGGGGCCGCCGACGGCGACGCCTGCGGGCGCAGCCAGGCGTTCGCGCCCTACACCGGCGGGACGCTCACCTACGCGGCGGCGCCGCCGAGCTTCCGCTTCTTGCCGCGCAGCCTGAACGACCCACGCAAGCTCCGCACCGGGGCGAAGATGGTCGTGATCTTCCTGACCGACGCGTCCGAGCAGTCTGATGGTCGGTACAACGCCGTGCGCGCCGGGTCGCCGGTGGCCGAGCAATCCATCCCGACGTGGACATCGATCTTCAGCAACATTGACGACCTCGGCACGCCGGAGTCGCGGCCCTTCTTCGGCGCGATCCTCTGCCCGGTGGGCGCCAACTGCAGCGACGACACGCAGAACGGTCGCTTCAGCAAGTTCCTCTCCGACATGGGCGGCATCGAGGCCGTGCTGCCCGCCGACAGCGACCCCGAGCAGGCGCGCAAGGTCGCCAACGCCATCCGGCAGATCCTGCAGGCCTCCATCGCCGAGGCGTCGCCCTACGTCCTCACCAAGGCGCCCATCTCGGCGTCGCTCAAGGTCGCGTTCGATCCGCGGGTGTCGACGTTTGGCTCGTGCAACAAGGCCGACGTGCCGCGCAGCCGCGCAGCCGGCTTCGACTACGACGGCCCGACCAACTCGATCCAGTTCTTCGGTGACTGCCGACCGACGTTCGATCAGGCCAACATCGGGCAGCCGATCGCCGTCAGCTATCGCTACTGGCTCGAAGACAGCGTCGAACCCGACGGCAACGAAGACCCCTGCGCCAGTTGTGGTGACCCGCTCGTCTGCGTCGACGAACAGTGCGTCTGCCCGTCGGACTGCGGCAGCGGCGGCCTCGGCGCCAATGAGACCTGCGACGCGGCGACCTGCACCCGCCAATGCCTGCCCGACTGCGGCGGCTGCGACGCGGGGTTCGCCTGCAACCTCGACGTGTGCCAGTGCGAGTGCCCTGGCTGCAACGGGACGCGCCCCAGCGACGCCTTCGAGTGCGATCTGACGACGTGCGAGTACGCGTGCCTGGCCTGCCCGGGCGACCCACCGGGGCCGTTCTCCGAGTGCAACCTTGCGACCTGCGAGTGGGACTGCCCCGACTGCAACGTCGCCGCCGGTGAGGTGCCACCCAACCAGTTCTGCAACACAAACACCGCCGTGTGCGACGTCGAGTGTCGCGCCGACTGCGGTGGATGCGACGCGCCGTTCTCATGCGACACGACCTCGTGCGCCTGCACGTGCGAGTCGTGCCCGGGCGTTCCGCCGGGTTCGGGCTTTGCCTGCAACGTCAACCGCTGCGCCTACGAGTGTGCCGAGTGCCCTGCCGACGAGCCCCACGGGCGAAACGCCCTCTGCGACAGCGCGACCTGCGCGTGGCGCTGCGATGGCTGCGGCGGCGACCAGCTGCGTGCGAACTTCTTCTGCAACACCAACGTCGACGTCTGCGACGCCGAGTGTCTGCCCGACTGCGGCGGCTGCCGCGGCGCAAGCGTCTGCAACCAGGACACGTGCGCCTGCGACTGCCCCGCCGACTGCGGCGGGCCGCCGCCGCGCGACGGCATGGTCTGCAACATCGCGACCTGCGGCTACGAGTGCCCGACGCCGCCCGCGGGGAGCGTGCCGCCGGGGCCGAGCTTCGCGTGGGACCCGGCGACGTGCGAGTTCCGCTGCCCCGATGACTGTGGCGGCGGCAGTTCGCCGGGCCCCAACGCGGTCTGCGATCAGGCGACGTGCGAGTTCCGCTGCCCCGCCGACTGCGGCGGCTGCGACGGCGCCGCCGAGTGCAACCTGGCGACGTGCGCCTGCGAGTGCCCGGCGGACTGCGGCGCGCCGTCTCCGTCGCCCGACTTCACCTGCAACGCCACGACCTGCAGCTACGAGTGCAACGCCCTGCCGTCGCGTCCGCCGCCGAGCGGCAACCTGTCCTTCACGTGGGACAGGACGACGTGCTCGTACCAGTGTCCGGCGGACTGCGGCGTGGGCGTGCTCGCGCCCACCGAGCGCTGCAACCGCAAGACGTGCACCGTCGAGTGTCGTGCTGGCTGCGGCGGCTGCGGCTTCGGCGAGGTGTGTGATCAGGCCTTGTGCGCCTGCGTCTGTGAGGAGAACGCGACCTGCGCCGCCGGCTTTGTCTGGGATCCCGAGGCCTGCGGCTGCACGTGCGACCTGCAGCAGGCGTGCGGGCCGACGCGCGTGTTGAACCCCGACACCTGCGCCTGCGAGTGCGGCGTCGACGCGCGCGGCAACGTCAACTGCAACAACGCCTGCGGCGGGACCACCCCGATCTGTCAGCAGTCGCTATGTGCCTGCCGCGAGCTCGAAGGCTGACGGCGTCGCGGTCAACCCGGTGCCGGGCAGGGCCCCGGCACCGGGTTGACCGCGGCGCCGTCGTCGACGACACCGCCACCATGACGACGCATCCCGCGAAGACGTTTTCCGACCAGCTGGCCCTCCTCAAGAAGGGCGGCGCCGACGGCTACCACGGCAAGAACGCGGAGCAGGGCAAGCTGTTCGCGCGCACGCGCATCGAGCGGCTGTGCGATCCCGACTCGTTCGTCGAAGACGGCGCCTTCGCCAACTGCCTCGCCGGTGACCTGCCGGCCGATGGCGTGATCACCGGCATCGGTCGCGTACACGGGCGCGACGTCGCGATCATGGCCAACGACTCGACGGTCAAGGCGGGGTCGTGGGGTGCGCTCACTGTCGAGAAGATCATCCGGATTCAAGAGTCCGCGATGCGTTACCGCATCCCGATGCTCTATCTGGTCGACAGCGCCGGCGCGCGGATCACCGACCAGATCGAGATGTTCCCCGGTCGTCGACACGCTGGCCGCATCTTCCACAATGAGGTGAAGCTTTCGGGCTTCGTGCCGCAGGTGTGCCTGCTGTTCGGGCCGTCGGCCGCGGGCGGCGCCTACATCCCGGCGTTCTGCGACGTCGTCTTCATGGTCGACAAGAACGCGAGCATGTACCTCGGCTCGCCGCGCATGGCCGAGATGGTGATCGGCGAGAAGATCTCGCTCGACGACCTTGGCGGCGCGCGCATGCACACGTCCGAGTCCGGCTGCGGCGACTTCCTGGTCAAGTCCGAGGACGAGGCGCTGCAGCAGTGTCGCGAGTGGCTCACGTACTTTCCGCAGCGCGCCGGCGAGAAGCCGCCCGTCGCCGGCGGCAGGTCGCCGAAGAAGTCGCGCGCCGTCGACGACATCGTCCCCGCCGACGAGAAGACCATGTTCGACGTCAAGGAACTCATCGAGGCCATCGTCGACGAGGGCTCGTTCTTCGAGGTCAAGAAGCGCTTCGCGCCCGAGCTCGTCACCGGGCTCGCCCGCATCGACGGCCGCGTCGTCGGCGTCGTCGCCAACCAGCCCAAGCAGAAGGGCGGCGTCTTGTTCGTCGACTCCGCCGACAAGGCCGCGCGCTTCTGTTTCCTCTGCGACGCCTTCGAGATCCCGTTGCTCTTCCTGTGCGACGTGCCGGGCTTCATGATCGGCTCGAAGGTCGAAAAGGACGGCATCATCCGCCACGGCGCCAAGATGTTGGCGGCGATGTCCGAGGCGACGGTGCCGCGCATCTGCGTGGTCGTGCGCAAGGCCTATGGCGCCGGGCTGTATGCGATGAGCGGACCGGCCTTCGAGCCCGACGTCACCATCGCGCTGCCGCAGGCGTCGATCGCCGTCATGGGGGCCGAGGCCGCCGTCAACGCCGTCTACTTCAACAAGATCCAGGCGCTGCCCGAGGCCGAGCGTCCCGCCTACGTCGAGAAGCTCCGCGCCGAGTACCGCGAGCAGATCGATCTGCGAAAGCTCGCCGCCTCGCTCGTCGTCGACGCCATCGTGCCCGGCGCGGCGCTGCGCGCCGAGCTCGTCCGACGTCTCGCCTACATGGAGTCGAAGGCCGACGAGCGAATCAAGAAGAAGCACTGCGTCTATCCGGTCTGAGCAACGGGCCTCGTTCGCCGTCGTTCAGCCCAAGGTCGGCAGCGTGAAAGGCTCTCGTCCATGATCTCCGCCTTGTGCCTCGCCTGGGCCATGGCCGCGCAGCTGTCGGCCTCGCCATCGACGACCGCGGTCGAAGCACCGTCGCCGGCTGCGTCGCCGCCGACGATGTTGGTGCTCGACGTCACCGGCGGCGAGCTCGCCGCCCCCACGCGCACGGCGCTCGCCGAGTCGCTCGGGCTGTTGCTCGCCCGCCGGCTCGACGTCGAGGTGTTCACCGCCGCGTCGCTGCGCGATCGCGTGGGGCTGGCGGTCGACCAGCAGCTCGCCGGCTGCGACGCCGCGGCATGCATGGCCGAGGTCGCCGACGCCCTCGGCGCCCGCTACGTCGTGTTCTCGCGCATCGTCGCGCTCGGCGGCGATCGGGTGCTGCGCGTCGAGGTGTTCGACAAGAGCGCCGGCCGCGCGGTGGCGTTGGCCACGGGCAAGGGCGGCGACGGGAACTCCCTGGCCCCGCGCCTGCCGGGCGTCGTCGACGACCTCGTCGTGGCGGGGGCTGGGGCGCTGCCCGTGCGCGCGAAGGCCCTCGCCGTGGCCGTCCCGACGGGCAAGCCGTCGCCGTGGGTCTCGACCGGGTTGGCGGTGGGCGGCGTGGGTCTCGGCGGGCTCATCGCCGGCGGGCTCGTGTTTGTGCTGGCGAACGACCACATCGCCGGGGTCAACGACGCCGCTGACGCCTACCGGCGCAGCCCGGACAACGCGACCGCCAAAGGCGTGATCGCGGCGCGCGGTGACCTGCCCGAGCCGTCCTCATTCCTCTGGGCTGCGCTGGTGGCTGTGCAGGGATCGTCGGGGCGGCGGCGACGCTGGTGGGCGGCGGCATGGCGATATTCGGCGCCGTGAACCCCGCCGACGACGCGGAGGCGCAATGAAGACACGGCGTTGGCTGATGGCGTGCGCGTGGTGGGCGTTGCCGGGGTGCCAGCTCGGGGCTGGCGAGCCGTGCCTGTCCACCGTGGAGTGCCAGAGCGATCTCGAGTGCGTCGTCGTGTCGCTGGACACCGGTCCGGCGTCGACGTGCCTGCCGCGGCTTGCCCGTCGCGAACCGGCGCAGTGCGTTGACGAGTGCAGCGCCCTCGACTCGCCGTGGCCGGTGGAGGCCGCGTGCGTCGACGGCGCCTGCGCCTGCGACGTCGACGCCTTCGGGTGCGAGGCGGTGTCGGGGACGCTGGACCCGAAGCTCTTCCTCGTCGACCCGGCGACGTGCCTCTGCCGCGCCGTGGGCGAGGGCGATCCCTGCGAGACGAACCGTTGTCCTGGGGGCCTGGGGTGCGTCGACGGGCGCTGCCGGGCAGGGTGACAGTGGCCGCGTCGATCGCCTTCGCTGCCGTCAGCCTGGTGTGGACCCTCGTCGACGCGCCGGACCCGGCGAGCAGCCCGGGTGAAACGCCGACGGCGTCTGCACGACACCCGGCTAGCAGCCTGCGGTGAAAATGGCCGCAGGCCGT
>Ga0194129_10006435_pt1 | contig 14415 bp, 13 predicted proteins | sample TA2KigCa35mmetaG_FD_150862 | JGI IMG/M metagenome (GOLD analysis project Ga0194129, IMG submission 150862) | Freshwater microbial communities from Lake Tanganyika, Tanzania - TA2015038 Kigoma Deep Cast 35m | ecosystem: Environmental > Aquatic > Freshwater > Lake | place: Tanzania: Lake... | reverse complement strand
GGGCGAGATAACCTTCACGTAATGCACGCGCACCAAAGCCGCCTTCTACCGCCAGTGCTTCAAGACAGCGCCGCTCTTCAGATGTGAGAGATGATGATTGGGGTGAAGAAGTCTCGCGCGTGTGGCTCATCCGTTCGTCTCCTCTCTTTATCACTTGCCCTAAGGGAAGAGTAGAGAGGATCATCGCAAGGAAGTCAAGAAATTTATGACTTTCTTCCTAAATTATTCAAATGCAAATTTGGCAACACCGTTATTCTTCCGTGCATGTCTTTCGTTCACCCGCCCTTGAAGGTATTTTCTGGCAACTCGTCACACCAAGATGACGCGCGGGTTTTGGAGCACCAGCAACCTTTACGCCTTAAGGCATCGCGACGTTTGTTGGGAAGTTGTCAGCCGGCAGAACGCGATTCCTTGTCGCGCCATATTGCATCATCACTGCCGCGCCGGGCTGAAACACCGGATCTTCGGCCGCTTGGCGTTGATCAATGATTTCCGTCGATCCGTCGTTGAAGGCGATTGTGTATTCATACCCATTCCCCGTCTCGATCATTTGTTGCGCCACCGCACCCGCGAGCGCATCCGCAAGCGCGCCTTCCAACGCTGCCGTGCGCGTATTCCCATAACCCGCGCCCACAGCGCCGCCCAAAAGAGGAACGCCGCTAGGCCCTATCTTCGGATCAGAACGGATATTGACTTGTTTTGCTGCCAAAACAGTTCCGAATTTTACTTTGAAAGCCTGCCCTGCATCGCCGAGCGCGACATCATTAACGCTGCGATTCACGCAAGCGCCCAGTGGCAAGTCGACGATAAACGCGGCCAAAAAGCCGATGCTGAACTTTTGAAATGCCATAATCCGCCCCCATCACTTGAAAAACTCCTGGAACCGCTCGCGAAAAGCTTTTCCCCATGGTGACCGATTTGTCGCCTTCTTGTACCTGTCACATGTGACAGGGTGTGACCGTGAAGAGGAGCGTAAAAAGATGCCGCTGCAATTTGACGATTATGAATTTTTCCGCCGCCGCCACCGGCTTCTTAATGCGTTGGAAGAGCGCAAGCTCGACGGCGTCCTGCTTTTCCAGCAGGAAAGCATGTTCTGGCTCACAGGGTATGACACATTCGGCTTTTGCTTTTTCCAGGCACTTTATCTGAGTGCTGACGGAAAAATGGCTTTGCTCACCCGTTCAGCCGATTTGCGACAAGCGCAGCACACATCAAACCTCACCGATATTCGGATCTGGAAAGATGGCCGCGATTCGAACCCCGCACGTGATCTTTTGGCGATGGTCAAAGATCTAGGAGGCAGCGGCAAACGCATCGGCGTTGAATATGAAAGCTATGGGCTAGTTCATTCGAATGGCAAAAAACTTGAAGCCGCATTCGAAGGCCACGCCATTTTGATTGATGCCTCCGATATTGTGACACGCTTGCGCGCGGTCAAATCAGAAGCAGAAATATCTTATGTGCGGGAAGCGGCGCGGCTTTCAGACCTCGCTGATCGCGCCGGCGTTGATGCAATTCATGCAGGCGCGGATGAAGGTGATATTCTGGCCGCGCAGCATAATGCAATCTTCAAAAATGGTGGCGATTATCCCGGTAATGAATTCATCATCGGCTCGGGCCGCGATGCATTATTGTGTCGTTATAAAGCCGGACGACGAAAGCTTGATGCGCAAGATCAAATCACGCTCGAATTCGCAGGCGTCTATCGCCATTATCACGCGGCTTTGATGCGCACTGTTGCTGTTGGAACACCGCGCGAACTGCACCTTTCCTATCATCAAGCGGCAAAAGATGCGTTGCTCGCCTGCGAGGCAGCGCTGAAACCCGGCGCAACAGCGGGCGTTGTGTTTGCCGCCCATACGCGCGTGTTAGACGAACACGGACTTTCCTCACATCGGTTGAACGCTTGCGGCTATTCGCTGGGCGCCAAATTCACGCCGAGCTGGATGGATTGGCCGATGTTCTACGAGAACAATGACTGGATGATCGTACCCGGCATGGTGATGTTTGCCCATATGATCCTGATGGATTCGGAGACCGAAACGGCCATGTGCCTTGGCCGGACTTATCTTGTGGGGGAAAAAGGTGCGGAAGCCTTAAACGGGGCCGATCTCAGCCTTTTTCAAAAGTAATCCCAAGACCGCCTGAAAAAGCCTAAAGTTTGATGTGGTTTGAGGACCGCCCCTTGTTGCGGCCTCACTCCCCTGACTGCTATGAGCCCCTCGGGTCATGGGCCGCTTCGCCCTAAGTCGATCAAGTAAAGGGACCAGTCCAATGAAGACAGACGTCAAAATTGTGGCGGGCAATTCAAACCGGGGACTGGCGAAGGCGATCGGCGCCTATCTATCGGTGCCGCTGGCCAAAGCGCAAGTGCGTCGCTTCGCCGACATGGAAATCTTTGTCGAGATCCAAGAAAATGTGCGCGGTCAGGATGTCTTCATCATCCAATCGACCTCTTTTCCGACCAATGACCATTTGATGGAATTGCTCATCATCTCGGATGCGTTGCGGCGTTCTTCGGCAAAACGCATCACGGCGGTGATCCCCTATTTCGGCTATTCGCGGCAAGACCGTCGCGCGTCAGGCCGCACGCCTATTTCGGCGAAACTCGTTGCGAATTTGATCACCGAGGCGGGTGTTGATCGCGTGTTGACGGTTGATCTTCATGCCGGACAAATTCAAGGCTTCTTTGATATCCCGACGGACAATCTTTTTGCCGCGCCTTTGATGGCGCGCGATATTAAAGAGCACATGGATATTCAAAATGTGATGGTTGTCTCGCCGGATGTCGGCGGCGTGGTGCGCGCTCGCGCGCTGGCAAAACGTATCGATGCACCTCTCGCCATCGTTGATAAACGGCGCGAGCGTGCCGGTGAATCAGAAGTGATGAACATCATTGGTGATGTCGCGGGCCGCACGTGCATTCTCGTCGACGACATCATCGATTCAGGCGGCACGCTGTGTAACGCGGCGGATGCGCTTCTCGCCAAAGGCGCGAAAGAAGTTTACGCCTATATCACTCATGGCGTACTTTCAGGTGGTGCGGTAGCGCGAATTGCGTCGTCAAAGCTCAAAGAATTGGTGATCACGGATTCAATTCAACCGACAGAAGCCGTGAAGGTTGCGCAGAATATCCGTGTGATTTCGGTGGGCGCGCTTTTAGGCGAGGCGATTGGACGCACCGCGCTTGAAACATCGGTTTCAAGTCTCTTCGATTAATCAGCGCGCCTCTGCCGCGAAGTTCTTGATGCGTGACGAACGCATTCAACATGGCCTATACTCGTGATCCATGACCCAGACACCGCGCCCTTCAACGCTCGATTCTCTCACCGCGACTGCAAAACAGGCCGCAAGCAAAGGCTTGCCGCCCGTACATTTGTGGAACCCTGACTATTGCGGTGAGATTGATATGCGCATCGCTTCCGACGGCAGCTGGTATTATCTTGGTACGCCAATTGGTCGTCCCGCGTTGTTAAAACTCTTCTCGACGATCTTACGCAAAGATCCTGAGCGCTATGTGCTTGTCACGCCGGTTGAACGCGTGGGCATTATTGTTGAAGATGCGCCTTTCATAGCCGTCGCCATGGAACGGCAATATCAAAATAGGATTCAGCGTTTAGAATTTCGTACCAATGTCGATGATCATGTTGTCGTAGGCCCCGATCATCCGATGCGTTTTGCGCCTGATGTGAAAGGCGGCTTGAAACCCTATGTGCATGTGCGGGCAGATTTATGGGCGAAAGTCTCTCGCCCTGTCTTTTATGATCTCGTGGCGCTTGGCGAAGAGCGAATGATTGATGATAAAAAAATGTTCGGCATTGCGTCTGATGGAGCGTTTTTTCCAATGATTGAGGCGGATCGCCTCGCCGATCTTTGATCATGAGCTCCCGACTCGTTCAGCCCCTCTCGATCAACGCACTGCGCAAAACTGCGCAAGAGCGCTTGCTCAAATCGCCTCCGCGCGAGACCTTTGATCCTGATCATCTGCCCGCTCTGGGTGATCATCGCTTGGCTGAAAATCTCGCACCTGCCGATGGACGTTTGCATCGTCCAGCCGCCGTTCTGGTGCCGATCATCGCGCGCAATCAAGGAGCGACTTTACTTCTCACAGAAAGATCAAAGGAATTGAAAAACCATGCCGGGCAAATTGCTTTTCCCGGTGGCAAGATTGATGCGCTTGATCAAGATGCGCGCGCTGCGGCGTTGCGGGAAGCCGAAGAAGAAATTGGACTTCAGCAAAAATTTGTTGAAGACTTAGGCTATCTTGATCCCTATCTCTCCTCAACCGGCTACCGCATCATTCCACTTGTCGCCATTGTCACGCCGAGTTTTTCTCTCACCCTTGATCCGCGTGAAGTGGAAAGCATATTCGAAGTGCCGCTCGATTTCTTGATGGACCCCGCGCATCACGAAATTCATGAGAGGGAGTGGCGCGGCGCGCAAAGACGCTATTTTGCCATGCCCTATGAAGAGCGCTATATCTGGGGCGCGACGGCGGGGATCATCCGTTCGCTTTATGAAAGGCTCTATGCGCCATGATGCGCACGATGCTTGAATCGATCTTGCTCTTTCTGGTGCCCTTCGGCGTCTATGCGCTGTGGATTACCTTGGCGCGTCGTTTCGGCTTTGACAGTCCGACCTTCTCACAAGTCGCAACCTATCTTGCGGCTGTGGGCCTCATTCTTGTCGCTTTGTCCTTTATCACGCTCGGTATTTTCGCTGAACGACACCAAGACGCCTATGTTCCGGCACATATGGAAAATGGTCAGCTGATTGAGGGACAATTCAAATGAGCCCGCAACGGCGCATCGCGATGACGGGAAAATTATCGCATGTCGGGCTTCATCGCCTGCTTGCGCTTTTGTCACGCGATAATGAGCAGGCCTATATTGTTGGCGGCGCGGTTCGCAATTCGCTGCTTGGTCTTCCCATCGATGACATTGATATTGCGACGTCACTGCCGCCCGAAGCAGTGATTGACCGCGTAACGACCGCTGGGATGCGCTATATTCCTACTGGCATTGATCATGGCACTGTAACGGTGATTGCCGAAGAACGCCCTTACGAAGTCACGACGTTTCGTGAAGATTATGAAACGGATGGTCGTCATGCCCGCGTGCGTTTTGGTCAAAGCCTGCGCGGCGATGCCGAGCGCCGCGACTTCACCATCAACGCGCTCTATGCGGACGCATCGGGTTTCATTACCGATCCCGTTGGCGGTATTGATGACATCAATGCCCGCCATGTTCGATTCATTGGCGACCCCGTCACGCGGATACGCGAAGACTATCTTCGCTCGCTACGTTTCTTTCGTTTCACCGCGCGCTACGCCAAAGGCGAGGCTGATGAATCAGCCCTGATCGCGGTTGATCAGGAACGCGACGGTCTCTCCAAACTCTCGCGCGAACGTATACGCGCTGAATTGATGAAACTTCTTGAAGCGCCGCGCGTGCTTTATGTGCTACGCTTGATGGCGCATCGGGACTTGATCGATCCCGTTTTTGGTCTGCCGCTCGATCTCGAGGGTTTCACGCGCATGTTGCAGCATGATCCGGGTGCGGATTTGTTTTTGCGTCTCACAGCTTTAGCGGTTCACAAGCCGGATGATGCATTAACGTTACGCGAAACCATGCGCCTTTCAAATGATGAAACAGATCGATTGGAAAAATTGGGTGAAGTGTTGATGCAGCTTTCTGCATTACCGCGTCCTCTTAACGCAAAACAAATTCGCAAAATGGCGTTTCGCTATGGTCGCCGTGTGATCACCGATGCTTTGATTGTGGATATGGGGCGTCGTGATGCCAAAGTGGATGCGGAATTGTGGACCGCAGCCGGAAGTGCGCCGACACATTCGCCATTCACCGGCGCGATGGTGATCAAACGCGGCGTGCCTGCAGGTCCGTTGGTCGGTCAAATCATCCGCCATGCTGAAGCGGGTTGGGAAGCGTCCGACTTTTCAAGCGACGCTCAAATTTTACAAAATTTGATCTCGGAGGCGATTGCGCGATATTCTGATGGGGTGGTCTCGTCTTCTGCCCCGCAGGGATGATGCCTTTAACGAAGCGCCAAGGAGACTTCAGCCGTGGTTCAAAAGCCGCTTCGCCCGGAAGTTCTCGCCAAACGCGTGGCGGATCGCCGCAGCGCGCAAAAAGGCGCAGGGATGCGGCATGCGGAAGCTGGACAATGGCGCCGCGAAACTTTTCTCCTTCCGCGCGCCGATGCAAGACAAAAAGCACAAGCGCTCTTCGCGCGTTTTCCAAAAGCGGCCTATATGACCGAAATTGAATGGTGGCGTGTTTGTGATGATGGCCAAATCGAATTCACCATCCGCCGGTTACGCAGCGCTGATTGATCGATCTCGCCTTGCTTTTGCCGAAAAAAGTCCGCTTGCTTCATCATGATTAACTTCGAAAGCCTAAAATGACTCTGTTGTCGACTGCTCCCTTCACACCTTCACATGATCCGGTTGCCGATGCCGAGCACCTGGCCGCACGGCTTTCAGAAGCGCGTCAAGCTTTACGCGCGATCATTTTAGGTGACACGGATGTTGTTGATCTCTCTCTCATTACATTGCTCTCCGCCGGTCATGGTTTGATTGTCGGTGTTCCAGGACTTGCCAAAACAAAATTGGTTGAAACGCTCGGCGTCGTTTTAGGTCTCGATACTAAGCGCGTACAATTCACGCCCGATCTGATGCCGGCCGATATCACCGGTTCTGAAGTGTTGGAAGACAATGAAGCTGGCCGCCGCGCGTTCCGTTTCATCAAAGGCCCTGTGTTTGCCAGCTTGTTGATGGCGGATGAAATCAACCGCGCAAGTCCACGCACGCAATCAGCCCTTCTGCAAGCCATGCAAGAACATCACGTGACGGTGAGTGGCCATCGCTATGATCTGCCCACACCCTTTCATGTCTTTGCCACGCAAAATCCGATTGAACAGGAGGGAACTTATCCCATGCCCGAAGCGCAGCTTGATCGTTTCTTGATGCAGATTGATGTAACCTATCCCAATCACAAAACCGAAAAAGGCATTCTGATGGCGACAACACTCGGGACGGCACAAAAGGCGCACCCTGTTTTGAGTGGGGCCGAACTCATCGCCGCACAAAATTTTATTCGCATGATGCCCATTGGCGAGAGCGTGGTTGAGAGCCTTGTTTCGCTCGTGCGCGCTGCACGACCTGAAAGCGGCGAAGCGGAGATTGCAACGCAGATCTCATGGGGTCCAGGTCCCCGCGCTGGGCAGGCTTTGATGCTGGCAACACGCGCGCGCGCTTTGTTACAAGGTCGTCTCGCGCCCTCACAGGATGATGTCGCGGCACTCGCGGTTCCTGTTTTGAAACATCGTATGGCGCTCTCTTATCGCGCGCGCGCGGAAGGTCTTGTGATCGACGACGTGATCACGCGTCTTGCACAACGCTTCATCTAAAGAAAGCCGACGAGATGCGCGCGCGCTCCTCATCCCCGGTTCGCTTTGATGAGCTTCACGCACGCGCCGCTGATGCCGCCTCACTCGCCGCGTCTCTTCCTCTGATTGCAATGGAAGCACGACGTTTGTCGGCGAGTATAAGTCTTGGACTTCACGGACGCGGACGCGCCGGACCTGGAGAATCCTTCTGGCAATATCGTGCGCTTCGCACCGGTGAAGCGCAAAGCCGCATTGATTGGCGTAAGTCGGCGCGCCACGCCGATACGCTTTATGTCCGAGATCATGAATGGGAAGCCGCACGCGCCTTTCATATCTTCATTGATCGCTCGCAATCCATGCATTACGGCTCTGGCAAACATCCCCAGAAGATTGATCATGCCCTCATCATGGGCCTCGCTTTGGCGGATCTTCTCGTGCGGTCTGGCGAGCGCGTCGGGCTGATCGGGCAAACAACACCCTCCGCCTCGCGCCAAATTATTGATCGTTTGGCGGAAGCGCTTCTTCAACCGATCACCCGCGACGTGGATTTACCGCGCCCTCTCCGTCTTTCAAAACAGGCGCATCTCATTCTGATCGGTGATTTTTTGATCGAGCCTGAAACAATCGAAAAAACACTCACAGAATTTGATCGTGATAACATCTCAATAACTCTGTTGCGTATGCTCGATCCGGCTGAAATCGATTTTCCTTTTTCAGGCGAAACCGAATTACTGAGCGCTGAAAGAGCTCTGGCGCTAAATATTGGTGATGCGGCCGGATTTGCATCAGAAGTACGCAAGAAACTGCAAGCGCATGACCAAGCGCTTCATCAGATCGCTCAGAATCGCCATGCATTTTTTATCACCCATCGAACCGATGAGGCGATGACACAAAATCTCCTCACACTTATGAGGCATTTCTCACGGCGACAAGATGCGGGAGCGCTTCGCGCCCATGGGTAATCTTGTTTTTTCATCGCCCTTTCTGTTGAGCGCTCTCATTCTTCTGCCAGGGCTCTGGTGGCTTTTACGCCTTCTGCCGCCGCAGCCGCAAAAGATTTTATTTCCGCCGCTCGAACTTCTTTTGAATTCAAAACGCAATCAAATCGAGCCGCGACGCAGACCACTTTGGATTTTATTGTTGCGCATCGCTCTTGCCACGCTCTTGATCATCGCGATGGCAGGCCCCATTTTGGTCTCGCGCGCCACGCCTGTTTCAGGTCCGTCACCTCTTCTGATCATTTTTGATCAAGGATGGTCGTCTGCAGTCGATTGGAAGGAGCGTATCACATTTGTGAATTCACTGATTGACGAAGCTGAACGTCAACAAAGCCCTATCACTCTTATCGCATCAGGACAAGGCAATTCACAAATCGAACCGCTCACAACACAAATTGCACGAAATAAACTTTCAAGTCTTACGCCGGTTTCGTTCGATGCGCCTTGGCAAAAGCATGAAAAATCACTTGCTGAATTTCTTAGTCGCTTTCCCGATGCCCAAATCATTCTGGTTCCTGAGACGGCATCGTTCTCTGACGTGCAACAAAATGAAATAAAAATTTTCACCGAGAAGCCACTCACAATCGTTACCTCACCAAAAGTACCCTTTGCACTTGCGGGATCAATGCACGATGCGAAAGGATTAACGCTTCGTATCATCCGCACGACACAAGGCAGTGAACAAAAAGGTCGTATTCTCGCTTATGAAAATCAAGCGCGACTCATCGGTGAAACGATTTTCACTTTTGATGCGACGTCAACCGAAACGATGGCTCAACTTACATTGCCAACCGAATTGTTGAACCGCATCACACGGCTTGCAATTGAAGGTGAACGCACAGCTGGCGCAACTTGGCTGATTGGTTCGGATGGTCGACGAGCGCGTATCGGTCTCGTCGGCTCTGCCGAAAGCGAAACCAAAAATCGTCTGGCAGATCCCGCTTGGTATATCAAACAAGCGCTTGCGCCTTATGTTGATCTTTTTAATCCGCGCATGGGCCAAAGCGAAGCCATCGCATCTCTCATCGAGTCAAAAGTCGACGTGTTAATCTTGGGCGAGACAACACAATTGTCTCCAGACACTCTTAATAGACTCGCCGTCTATTGCGAAGCAGGTGGAACACTCATTCGCTTTGCGGGCGGCCTGTCACCGGATCGTGAAGACACGCTTTGGCCTGTCCGCTTAAGAGCCGATGGGCGCGCGCTCGGCGGCGCATTGGATTGGCAATCACCGCGACAGCTCGCACCCTTCCCGGAAGCGTCACCTTTTTTTGGGCTTGATATTCCTGCTGATGTCACAATCAAACGTCAATGGCTCGCCGAACCCTCGAGTGATCTCAATCGTTTGAGTTGGGCCAAACTTGATGATGGCACACCACTTGTCACAAGCGCGGTCAAAGGCCAAGGCCGGATCATTTTGTTCCACATGGCGTCTGATTCGACATGGTCAACGCTTCCCGTGTCGGGCCTTTATGTCGAGATGTTGAAACGCATTGCGACGCAGAGCCTCGTTGCAAAAAATAATGCTTCTGTAGCGCAAAATAAATCACCACAACCGCCCTTTTCAATTCTTGATGGCAATGGCGTGTTAGGAACGCCTCCGAACGATGCCGAACCGATCATCCCTCATCAACTCACACGCGCAGATGTACTTCATCCTGCAGGATTTTATGGCAGCAAAGACACGCTTTATGCGGTGAATGTTCTTCATGAGACTGATCGCCTCATCAAACCCTCTTATCAGCTTTCAAGTCAGCAAAAGATCTTGAGTTTGGACATCACGCCTTCACGATCATTGGCTCCTACTCTTTTCCTTGCCGCACTCCTTCTCTTTTTAGTTGATACTTTTTTCACCCTCAAAAACACGCCTCTTAGGTCTTTAAAACAAAACGCGTCATTAGTTTTGTTATTGATGATTATGCTTTTCGTGCCTTGGACGGAGGCTAGAAGTGACACTGAACCGCTTTCACCCAAAGACCGTGATGGTGCGCTCTCGACCCGTTTGGCCTATGTGATCATAGGTGACACCGCACTTGATGAAATCAGTCGCGAAGGGCTCCAAGGCCTCTCTCTTTTTTTGCAAGATCATACGGCTATTGAACCTGAAGCGCCGATGGGTATCGATCTTGAAAGTGATACGCTTTCTCTCTACCCACTCATCTATTGGCCGATGCCTTCGACGGGACAAAGCCCTTCGCAAGCAGCGCTCGCGCGGCTTGAAACCTATATGCGGAATGGTGGTCTTGTGGTTTTTGATACACGTGATGCCGCTTCAAATTTTAGTACAGCACCGTCTGCGGAAACTCTTTTTCTACAATCGCTCCTTTCGGGTTTGAGTGTTCCACCGCTTGAGGAGATCCCGGCCAATCATGTTTTGATGCGCTCCTATTATCTTTTGCAAATGATGCCAGGGCGATATGGCACAGGCAAAACATGGGTCGAAGCATTACCCCCCGAAAGCGATCAGCGGGATGCCCCTGCGCGCGCCAGCGATGGTGTATCGCCCCTAATCATTACCTCAAATGATTGGGCGAGTGCATGGGCGGTTGATCAATCAGGCCGCGCGCTTTATCCGATTGAAACAGCGATGCCGCGTCAACGCGAAATGGCTTTGCGCGCCGGCGTTAATCTCGTTGTTTATTCTCTGACCGGAAATTACAAAGCCGATCAAATCCATGTGCCGGCTCTGCTTGAGCGTTTGGGGCGTTGAAATGATCGTCTTTTCACCCCTCTTCTCATCGCCACTTTTTGAGTTTTCACTCGCAACACTGTTTGTTGCAGCAGCTTTCACCCTTTATCAGCGACGCGAACGCGGCGTGATGCGCGCATTCTTTGCGCTCGTCTTTGCTTTAGTAATTGCCAATCCCACAATTACGATCAAAGAGACAAAGAAGCTGAAAAGCTCAGTGACCTTGTTGATCGACCGCAGTGGCTCACAAACACTGTCTGATCGCTCCTGGCAAACCGACAAAATTGTTGAAGATGTTAAAAAGAAGATCAACGCGCTTGGTTCTTTTGAGACACGCGTCATTGATATCACCGACAGGAATGATGAGGGCACGCGTGCCTTTTCTCCCTTACGCGATGCGCTTGCCGATGTTCCACCCGAACAAATTGGCGGTGCAATCTTCATCACAGATGGTGTTGTTGATGATGTCCCGAAGGACATCAAAAGTTTAGGCTTTACTGCGCCCATGCACGCTTTGATTTCGGGCCATGCGCGTGAACGCGACCGTCGCGTTGAGTTAGTCGAAGCGCCACCCTTTGGCATCGTCAATCGTGATATCACCTTGCGTGTCAAAGTGAGTGATCAAGGATTTAATGATCCCGTGCCGGTGACCATTAATCAGGATGGAAAACAAATTGCCACCATCCGCGCAAAACCAGGCGATCCAGTGTCCATTCCAGTCCTGATGAAGCACGCGGGACCAAGCGTTATAGAGATCAAGGCGGAAGCAACCAAAGATGAATTGACCCCGATCAATAATCTTGTGGTTACGACGATTAAAGGCATTCGTGACCGCATGACGGTGCTGCTCGTCTCAGGCATTCCCCATCAAGGCGAACGCACATGGCGTAACATTTTAAAATCGGACGCCAATGTTGATCTCGTTCATTTCACGATTTTACGCCCACCTGAAAAACAAGACGGCACGCCGGTCAATGAACTCGCTTTGATTCCATTTCCGACGAAGGAATTGTTTGAAACGAAAATCAATGAGTTTGATCTCATCATTCTTGATCGTTTTGCCGATATGGCGCTTTTGCCGCCCACTTATTTCGCAAATATGGTGCGTTATGTCCGGAAAGGCGGCGCGATTTTGATCGCAGCAGGGCCGGAATTTGCAGGCACTGAAAGTCCTGCGGAAACACCCTTGCGTGATCTTCTTCCCGCTTTTCCCACGGGCAATATCATTGAGTCAGAATTTTTGCCACGCCTTACAAGTGATGGCCAAAAACATCCCGTCACACGAGATCTCAAAGGCGGCGCGAGTGATCCCCCGCAATGGGGAGAATGGTTGCGACAAATCGAAACCGGAAACATATCCGGCACAAGTGTAATGAGCGGAGCTCAAAATCAACCGCTTCTGATTTTACGACGCGATGGTGAGGGCCGCGTGGCCTTGCTTTTATCCGATCACGTATGGCTCTGGGCGCGGCAATTTCGTGGCGGGGGGCCGCATCTCGATCTTTTGCGCCATGTCGCGCATTGGTTGATGAAAGAACCCGCACTTGAAGAGGAAGCCTTACGCACGCGAAGCGATAAAGGTCGTATTAAAATTGAACGACAAAGCATGAATGAAGTGATTGTTCCTCTCACGCTCATATCACCTTCGGGAAAAGATCAATCGATCACGCTTTCTTCGACATCACCTGGCGTCTGGATGGCGACAATCATAGCCGATGAAACAGGACTTTATAAAGTTACAGACGGAACACTCACCGCTTTTGCTAGTGCTGGACCTTCCAATCCCCGTGAATTCCAAGAAGTGCTTTCAACACGTGATCGTCTTCTGACTTTGTTTGAGAGCACCGGCGGATCGGTGAAGCGTGTTGCCGAAACGCCAGGCGAATTCAAAGTGCCAAATATCATCGCCCGCGACAATACCCCCCGTTTTGCGGGTGATGATTTTATCGCACTTAAAGACACAAAGAGTGAAACGCTTTTGACGCTCTCTCTTTATCCGCTTTTGCAAGGCCCCTGGGGTTTGCTCGCATTGGGGTTCATGCTGATCATTTTATGGATCAGCGAAGCGGGTGGCTGGCGCCGCTTGTTCCGCTAACTCTATGCTGCGTTTAAGCGCAGAGATGCGACAGGGCCTGCAACATTCGCGAGAGCGTCGGGCACAAGCTCGAGCACCAATACACGTTGTGCATCAACTGGGCCCGGCATTTCAGCGCGGCCCTTTGGCATCACCACAAAGCCTGCGCGGCTGTAATAAGGTTCATCACCAACGAGAAGAATGAGCTGATGCCCTTCCGCCTTTGCGGTTTCCACCGCGCGCTGAATGAGCGACATGCCGATGCCGATTAAGGAGAAGGCTTGCTCAACCGCGAGCGGGCCCAACAAAAGCGCAGGCGTTTGCCCGATCGTGATTGGTGTCAGCCGAATGGAACCCACAACCAACGTGCCGACCAAAGCGACGAAGGAGAGCGAGGCAATCGGCGCCACACCTTCACGCAGGCGATAGGCGGTTTTGGCGTAACGACCGGGACCGAAAGCGCGTTCATGAAGTTTTTCAATTGCCGCCGCATCGGCAGGCGTTTCGTGGCGGACGGTGAGCGGAAGGTCGGTCATGAGGAAGCTCGGTGGTCAGAAGGGGCGTAACCCCATCGCGGGAGAGAAAAGCTTGCATTCTGCGCAGGCGGGATGGATCGAAGCACCTTTCGGCCGTCAGCTTCATCGTTCTCGTCGCGTCCTAGTCACGTTCATCATGGCGCTCCCTTAGCATGATCGACGAGGAGCGTCTATCGGGTGGGGACGCCCTCATTTTTGGATCGATTTATCGCCAATCAAGGCTTGATCACGGCATGCGAAACGCTTTCATGTAGAAAAAATCATATTTGGAGGTTACCGCCATGCTCGATCGCCCGACGACCAAAGACCAGTGGATCGCCCGCGCCCGCGCCACAGCGCCCGATGGCCGCGCCTTCATCAATGGCCAATATGTGAATGCGAAGAGCGGCAAGACCTTCGACAAGATTTCATCCGCAGACGGCTCGGTCGCCGGACAAGTCGCGGATTGTGATGCGGCCGATATCGATTTCGCGGTTAGCGCAGCGAAGACTGCTTTTGATGACGGACGTTGGCGCAACAGGCCAGCGACAGAGAAGAAACGCATTCTTTTGCGCTTCGCGGAACTCATCAAACACCACACGGATGAGATCGCAATCCGCGAGACGCTTGATGTCGGAAAGGTCATCAGCAATTCAGTTGCAATCGACGTGCCCTATTGCTACGCGTGCATCCAGTATTACGCCGAACTCGCGGACAAGATGTATGACGAGA
>Ga0194129_10006434_pt1 | contig 14416 bp, 13 predicted proteins | sample TA2KigCa35mmetaG_FD_150862 | JGI IMG/M metagenome (GOLD analysis project Ga0194129, IMG submission 150862) | Freshwater microbial communities from Lake Tanganyika, Tanzania - TA2015038 Kigoma Deep Cast 35m | ecosystem: Environmental > Aquatic > Freshwater > Lake | place: Tanzania: Lake... | reverse complement strand
GGAGAGCGCTGCGGCCAGGGCGGGATTCCGGAGATCGATCGCCGAGCCATCGTCGGGGGAAGTTGCGACGATGCGGCGGGGGGGTGCGGGTGCGGACCGGCCCACGAGGGCGCTCCTGTGGAGTCGATGGACGGACAATCAACCAGTGTACGCCAGCCACGGCGGGGCCGAAATACCCGCCCTGGCGGCTCTGCTCGGTTTCACGGATCACGGGTGGCTGATACGATCGCGTGCCTCCGGCGTCGGTCGACTCCTCGTATCTCCCGCACCGATCGAGAGCCATGCGTCGCCGCACCCTGCTCGCCGTGGTGATCCCCGTGGTGGTGGCCGGCTGTGCCAAGCCGAGTCGTCGTCGCCGCCAGGCCGGTCCGGCGAACAGGCCCAAGGGGCCGCAGGGCTTCGGCAATATGATGGCCAAGGAGTGGGCCAAGGATCTGGGCGATGCCTCGCCCGAGAAACGCGCGCGGGCGGCGCGGGAACTGGCCAACATGGGGCCGGCCGCCACGTCGGCCCTGCCGGCGCTCGAGCGGGCCGCCAAGGACGCCAACGCTGAGGTCAGCGCGGCGGCCAAGCAGGCGATCGCGTCGATCCGCAAGCGCTAGCGGACGGTGGAACGCGTCCGCCCCGTCAGCCCCAAAGCCTCCGCACCGGCCTAAATCGTTGCCGCTCGCCAGACCGCGCAGGCACCTCGGCGGTGAACGAATCGGGCGCGAGTTCCCGCCATACCTCCTCGATCATCGCGGCGTCGATGCGCTCGAGGCCTTCGGCATCGGCCGCCGCCAGGGCAAGATGCGCGAGCTTGCCGATCACGTCGGGCACGCCGGCGGCGAACCGTTGGATCGTGGCGACCGCCGCCGGTGCGAACACGTCGGCCGGCCGACCGACACGGGCCAACCCCGCCGCCAGGAAGGCGGCGACGGCATCTTCGCTCCACGCCGGCAGTTCGATGCGCACGACCGCTCGTCTGCGGATCGCCTCGGGCACCGCGGCGAGCCCGGCCGGGCGTGCCGTGGCCACGACGAGCGTCGTTCCGAACCGCGGCTCGGCGGCGGTGGCGAGCCGCGCGACGCCCTCCTGGGCGTCCGACGGACCGCGGTCGATGTCGTCGAAAAAGAGCACCGTGGGCCGTCCCAGCAGGGTGTTCTCGCGCAGCCGATTCTCGAGCTTGAGCCAGGCACCGAGCGGCTCAGCGCGGCTGGCGGTGTCGAGCGGGATGCGGTCGAGGAGCAGTTCGAGCCACTCTCCCTCGGCCAGGCCCGCCAGCGAGAGCACCGTCACCTCCGCCGCGAGGCCGCCCAGCCGACGCGCCGCGGTCGCCACGAGATGGCTCTTGCCCATGCCCGCCTCGGCGACGACCAGGCCACAACGTTGTCCCTCGCCGACCAGCCAATCGAGGCGGGCGAGCGCCTCCTCCTGGGACGGGCCGAGGTGAAACCGCTCCGGCTCGGGCGCACCTGAGAAGGGAGGAACAGCCGAGTCGTGGACATCACGTACCATGCGGCGGAGTGTAGCGATGGCGATGCCGCGGGTCAGTATGAAAAGCCCCGCGTTTTCGTGGTGTCACGGTGGCGACGAGCTGCTAACGAGGGAGCCGGGCATGAGCGAGCGATTCTTCATTTCGACACCGCCGGCCGCCGGTCGGGTCATGCTCGGCGGGGACGAGGCGAGGCATCTCGCCAGGGTCCTGCGAGCCAGGATCGGCGATGCCGTCACGCTCTTCGACGGCCATGGCCGCTCCTGGTCGGCACGGGTGACGGCCGTCGGTCGTGACGAGGTCGAACTGGAGACGGGCGAGCCCCGGACCTCACCGCCGACCGCCACGCCGACGGTGGTGGTGGGGGTGGCGCTTCCGAAGGGTGAGCGGCAGAAGTGGCTCGTCGAGAAACTCACGGAACTCGGCGTCGGCCGCCTCGTCCCGCTACTCACCGAGCGAGGCGTGGCGGAGGCCACGCCCGCGGCCATCGAGCGGATCAGACGCGGGGTGATCGAGGCCTCGAAGCAGTGCGGCCGCGACACGCTGATGACGATCTCCGCGCCGGCGACGCTGGCCGACCTGGTCGCGGAGTGCCGGGCTGGTCGCGTCGGCTTCGTCGCGGACCCCGGCGGTGACCCGCTCGACGCCCTTCCCTGGCGCACGGCGGCGGAGGTGGTGGGGCTGGTGGGTCCGGAGGGAGGCTTCACCGCCGCGGAACTCGCCGCTGCGGCCGCGGCGGGCTGGCCACGGATCGGTCTGGCGCTGCAGGTGCTGCGGGTCGAGACGGCGGCGGTCGTGATCGCCGCGCGGTTGATCGGCTGACGGCAAGGCCGGCGCTACTCGCAGCAGCGACACCGCTGCGGCACGTCGATGACCAGCGTGGCCGCATAGACCGTGCGCTCGAAGTCGACGCCCCGTTCCTCGGGCATCTCAAGGTGGGTCACCACGAGCACGAGGCCACCGTCACGCGGCTCGAAGCGGCAGCGTCCCGACGCGTCGGTGCGGCGCTCGAAGGCGGGATCGAAGTCCGCCGCAAGCGTGACGCCCCGGGGGATGAACGACACCCGCTGATCGCGCAGCGGCTGGCCGCGAAAGACGACCTGGACGTCGATCGGCCGACCCGGCCCGGATTCGAGCACGGGCTGGAACTGCGGCACGATTTCAAGTGGGTGGCCCAGCGGCTCGGCGTGGGCCACGCCTTCCGTCGCCGGCGCGTCGAGCCGCTCGGCGGCGACGAAGTAGGCCTTGCCGCTCTTGATCCCACGCTTCCCGAGGTGCGTGCCCACGCGTGTGTGCGCCACGCAGTGGAGGCCCGCCGCGCCGGGCACGAAGCGGGCCGACCAAAAGCCCTCTTTCGGCGTATAGCCGACGTCGACCGACTCGGGCACGAGGTCGATCCGCCGGCCATCGGGCCCGAGAATATCGAGCGTGGCATCGGACAACGACGCCAGTTTGCCAGCCAGCTTGAAATCACGGTGGTCATTCCCATGGTTGCCGAGAAACAGATCCACGTGGACGTGGTCGCCCGTGCGGACCAGGCTCGTGGAGGTCTGCACCCACGTGTCGTGGGCCGACGACAGCCGGGAACACCAGGTCCCCAGCAGGACGACCAGCATCACGAGCGTCGAACGAACGTCATGCCAATGGCTCACCAGGACCCCCCCTCTCCATCGTTGATCGAATGCAGTGCTCGGTGGAGCGTCGGATCCGTGGCGTCGCTCAGCAGGGCGACGTGCGCGTCGGCGAACACCACGTTCGCGCCTCCGTGGTGTCGACTTTTGGGCCCCGCGAAGCCGGACCAGTGCACGACGTAGTCGGGGATGGCGCTGTTCGGCGGCAGGAATCCATTGGTCAGGCTGTTGCCGAAGGTCGTCGCCGCCCAGGCGAGGCCCCGGCCGCGCATCGCCGGACTCGCGGCCCCGCGCCAACTCGTGAGCGACGTCCAGCCGGTGAGGATGGAGTCGATCGTGGCCGTGGTCGGCGTGGGTCCGCCCGGCGGCACGAGTGTCCCCGAGTTCCATCCCGTGGAGCCGTTGAGCGTGTACTGATAGGGGAAAGGGGGGGGAGAACCGGCGGGAAAGGTCGTGTCCTCGCCCACGCTGCGGACCGACTCGCTGCCGATCGCGGTCCGTGACGTGCCGTCGGTGATCGACGCCAGCTTGACCTTGGAGTTCTCGTACACGATCCCATCCGTCTGCCGGCTGAAGTTCCAGTACATCCTTCCCTGACCGTTGGCCGTGGCGCTGCCGATGCTGACCATGTAATTGTTTCCGGCGTAGGGATGGCCACCCGACCAATTGACGATCGTCGCCGAATCGCTTGGGCAGAGAAACATCGTGATCGGGGTCGCGAACAGCGGGGCGAATGCCGGATTGGGTTCCTGGGAGGCGAAGGTGCCACGAAAGGCCGCCTGTCGGAAATCGAACCGGTCGGCGAGCGACGCTTCCTCGACGTACGGCAGGAGCCTGGCGTGCAGCGACCAGCCACCTCCCGCGGACCAGGGGCTCGAGGCCGCCGGAGGGCGGGCATCCGTCGGCGGAAAGTGACGCTTCGCCGATTCGTAAATCAGGATGGCGAGCCCGAGTTGTCGCAGATTGCCCGCGCAGTTCATCTGCCGAGCCGTTTCCCGGGCACCCTGCGCGGCCGGCAGCAGGAGGCCGACGAGGGTCGCGACGATCGCGATCACGACGAGCACTTCCACGAGCGTGAAACCGTCAACGGCACGAACGGCACGCCCGAGGCGGCGGCCGTGGATCGACGTATCCATGAAGTGTCCTTGCGAGTGTTTGGTGGTCACGCAACCACGGCCGCTAGCTATCCGCGGCAGGGGGGGTGGGCAGCACCGTCGGGGCGGCCGGCGACGTGCCAGCGGCCGCGCACGAACGTGGAGAGGTGCGTCAGAGAACCCGCGGTGGCGGCGGATCGAGCGGTTCGCCCGCACGGGAGACGTAGTCGTCGGCGACCACGACCGGCCCGATCGCGGGGCGGGGAAGTTCGCACGACGCCGGCGCCGGCGGCGACACGGCCACGCCAAGCGCGGTCCATTCAGACACGATGCCCCCGCAGGCGAGCATCGCCCGCAGGCTGACACCCCTACCGGACGTCTCGGCGCCGCAGGACTCGGCGTTGCAGATGGGGTCGCCATCGGCCTCGTCGGCGGCGCCGCAGGACGGCTCCGCCGACCGCGCGGCACAGCAACCGCCCGCGACCGCCACGTGCGGCGGCTCTCCCACACGGCGACGGAGAGCCGCGATCACGGCCGGTTCGACGCCCTGGGTCTCGGCCCAGCGGAGCATCTCGGTCGGCGTGTGGCAGCAGCAGTGGCTGAAGCACCGCTCGGCCGACTCACACCCGCAGGGAGTGTCCATGCAGGGGAAGGGCCGTGAGCGATCCTTGTCGGCGAGTGTGCGGGAGGCGGCCGCCGCCGGAAGCGTCACCGGCAGGGGCAGTCCCGAGGCCACCAGACCATGGAGACCGAGCATCGCCCAGGCGACAGCGCGGCGAAGGATACGGCGGGCGAACATTGACGCAGAGCCTACACCCCCTCGGCAGCCGGGTGAAGCACGTGCCACGAGTGCCGCAGGCCACCGTTGCCCGGCGGTGGTGACGTCATCCCATCGTCCGCAGGAACTGCACCGCATCGGCCAGTTCCGACCGTGCCTCCCGCGGCTCGACCGGATCGAGACCGATCCAGCCTTGGAACCCCCGCTCCTCGAGCGCCGCGAAGACTCTCGCGAAGTCGACCTGCCCGGTGCCGAGGATCACCGCCCGGCCCCGGCCCGCGAACGGTCCGGCCACCGCGTCGGTGGCGTGCACCGCCGCCACGTGGTCGCCGAGGGCCGCCACCGCCGCGACCGGATCATGGCCGTTGACGACGAGCGCGCCGGTGACCAGATCGCAGGCCAGGCTGCCCGCCGGCAGGGCGGCGATCAGGCGGGCGAGATCGGCCGGTGCCGCTCGGCCGGCCTCGGCGCAGAGCGTGCCGCCGACGTGCTGGGACCACGCACCGATGTCGGAGAGCACGTCCACCATCAGTCGCCACTCGGCACGTTCCGGCGAGTCGGGAATCTTGCCGACGTGGTTGAAGACGAGACGGGCGCCGAGGTCGTAGGCCAGCCGCAGGGCCCCCTTCGTGGCGGTGATCCTGCCCTCCAGCCGGTCGGCGTCCCCGTAACCGCCTCGCGTGGGGAAGGCGATGCCGGACACCTCCAAGCCCTCGTCGCCGAGCCACTTGCGAATCTGTCGCATGCCGGTCCGCGTCAGCTGGTCCGGGTCGAGGCCGTACCGGGCGTCGAGTTCGACGGCCCGGAACCCGAGGTCGCGGGCGATCCGCAGCGTTTGCCGCAGGTCGCGCGACAACGCGGCCACTGGCACGGAGAGACGCGATGAGTGCATGGCTGCAAGCCGCTGCCGAGCGGGGACGGACGGTGCGAGGCGAGTCCCAGGCATAGTATCCTGACCCCCATGCCCACGCTGACAGAAGTCGTCGCGGCCCTCGAGCGAATCGCCCCGCTGCGGTTGGCGGCGGACTGGGATGCGGTCGGCCTGCTCGTCGCCCCCCGGGGCGGGGACGTGCGGCGGATCGTCGTTTGCCTGACGCTCACACCCGAGGTGGCCGCCGAGGCCGCACGGGAGCGGGCCGATCTCGTGGTCACGCATCATCCGCTTCCCTTTCGTCCCATCGGGCGGATCACGCCGGAGACGGGCACCGGTCGCGTGCTCCTGGAGTTGGTGGCGGCGGGCTGCGGTGTCTGGAGCAGCCACACGGCCTGGGATTCGGCGGCCGGAGGGATCAACGACCAGCTCGCCTCCCTGCTCTCGCTTGACGCCGTCGTGCCGATCGTGCCCGATCCCATCGACCCGTCGGTCGGGTTCGGCCGGCTGGGCCGCTCGGCCGTCGGCCAGACGCCTGCGGCGCTCGGCCGCCTGCTCGCTGACCGTCTCGGTGCGCGGGGGGTGCAGTTGGTGGCCGACGACGACCAGCGCGAGGCCGGCCGGGTGGGCGTCGTCTGCGGCAGCGGCGGCGACCTCGTCGGCCGCGTGGCCGACGAGGGCTGTCGGACGCTCGTCACCGGAGAGATCAAGCTCCATCAGGCGATCGAGGCGCGGGCGGCCGGACTCGCGGTGGTCGCCGTCGGCCACCACGCAAGCGAGTATTTCTCGATGGTGGAACTGTCCCGCCGGCTGGTCGCCGAGACGCCGGGACTCGAAGCCCGGGTCGCCGCATCCGATCGCGATCCGATCACGTGGCCCTGACATCGAGCTTCCTAGGTCCTACACTGCTGAAAATGCTGTGGAGCGACCCCGAATGCCCCATTACCTCACCGCCCTGCTTGTCTACAACGAAGCTCCTCACGTCGCGGCGGTGCTCGACGCGATGCTCAAGGTGACGTCGGAAGTCCTGGTCGTCGACGACGGCTCGAACGACGGCACGGTCGACGTGTTGGCGGCCCTGGCCACTCGGCCCGGCGACGTCCGCGTCACCCGACACCCAGTCAATCGCGGCTATGGGGCGGCGGTGGCCACCGCCTTCGCCGAGACGCTGGCCGGGCCGTGGGACGGCCTGGTCACGATCGACTGCGACGGACAGCACCAGCCGCAGCTGATCCCGGCCTTCATCGCCGCGGCCAGCAGGCCCGGCGGCCCCGATATCGTCAGCGGCAGCCGATACCTCGAACGGTTCCCCGGCGACAGCGAGCCGCCCGAGTCGCGGCGGCGGATCAACGCCGAAATCACGGCCGACATCAATCGCCGGCTCGGGCTCATGCTCACCGACGCGTTCTGCGGCTTTAAAGCCTACACGAGGCGGGCCCTGACGGCGCTCGAGGTCACGGAGCCGGGCTACGCGATGCCACTGGAGCTTTGGGTGCGGGCCGCCGCGGCCGGGCTTTCGATCGCGGAGTTTCCGGTGCCGCTGGTCTACCTCGACCTGGCACGGAGTTTCGGGGGTGCGCTCGACGATGCCGCCACCCGCCTGGCCTACTACCGGGAGGTGCTCGACCGGGCGGAGGCGGCCGTGGCCGCCGGCCGGCCCGGCCGCGGCTGAAAGGGTGGCCGGGGCGGTGGGGATTGTGCTACGGTCGGCGTCTTTCGTCGTCCGGCATCCGCACCATGACCGCCCGCCGCCGCCTGCACGAGCCCTCCGAACCCTCCGGGACCAGGCTCGTCGACCCGCCGATCGTGCCGTCCTCGGGGACCGGCTCCATCGAGGCGCTGGTCGACAACAACCGGCTGTTGCGGACAGCGCTGGAGGTGCGGATCGGCGACATGCGGCTCCACGAACTCGTCGCGGCCACCCGCCGCGAGGTGCTGATGGTGGCGGCCGAATATTCAGGCTCGTACCGCGACGTGCGACGGACCGGCGACATGGCCGAGTGGATCGCCCGACCCGTGATCATGGGGGGCCATCAGCCGGAGATGTTCCATCCGGGCGTGTGGCTCAAGAACGCAGTCCTCGATGCCTACGCCAGGCAGGTCGGGGGCACGGCCTTGAACCTCGTCGTCGACTCCGACCGGTGCGGGCGAACGAGCCTCGACGTGCCGGTGGGCACCCCTTCGGAAGCGCACGTCGAGCGAGTCTCCTTCGACGCCGCGGCGCCGGAGATGGCCTGGGAGGAGCGGGCCGTCGTCGACCAGGCCTGCTTTGAGTCGTTTGGCGGGCGGGCAGCCGGACTGCTCCTGCCGCTGGTGCCCGATGCGATCCTGCGACGTTGGTGGCCGCTGGTCATCGATCGAGCCCGCGAGAGCCACCGCCTCGGGCTCGCGATCGCCCAGGCCCGGCACATCGTCGAGGAGCGGTTCGGATTGGAGACGCTCGAGCTGCCCGTCGGCGAGTTGGTCAAGTTGCCGACGGTGATGGTGTTCACCGGCTGGCTGCTGGCCCATGCTCGTCTCCTGCACGAGGCCTACAACGAGTCCCTGGCGATGCACCGCCGCTCGCATCGCATCCGAGGCCGCGGCAGGCCGATGCCCGATCTGGCGGTGCGACACGACGCCAGTGGCGAATGGGTCGAGGTGCCGTGGTGGCTGTGGTCTCGGGAGGATGCCCGCCGGCGGCGGGTCTTCGCGTCCGCGTCCCCCGGTGTCCTGGCCCTTTCCGACCTGGAGACCGTGCGGGTCGAACTGCCGATCGCCGCCGACACGTCTCCCTCCAAGTGGATCGACGCCCTCTCCCGGATGGAGGAGCACGCCATCAGGCTGCGGCCTCGGGCCCTCATGACCACGCTGTTAACGCGGCTGCTCGTGGCCGACGTCTTCGTGCACGGCATCGGCGGATCGGCCTACGACTCGATCACCGACGAGATCGTCCGCCGCCTGATCGGCTCTGATCCCCCGCGGCACGCGGTGGTCTCAGGCACGCTGCGGCTCCCACTGGCCCGGGTGTTTCCCGGCCTCGAGTCGTCCGATCCGGCAGCCGAACTGGCGGGCGTGCGGCGGACCATCCGGGACGTCGCGTATCATCCCGAGCGGCACTTCGCCCCCGGCGACGAACTGCCGGTGGAGATCCGCGACACCGTGCTGGGCAAGCAGCGTTGGGTGGAGACGGTGCCGACGGCGGCCCTGTCGCGCCGGCGGTGCCACGAGATTCGCGCCGCAAACGCCCGTCTGGCCGCGTATGCGAGCGGTCTGGTTCGAGATCTGGGGCAACGTGCCGCGACGCTGGAGGAGGCCGTCCAGGCCCGCAACGTGCTCTGTGCCCGGACGCATCCATGGTGTTTTTTCCCGGAGAGAATGCTGCGGGAGTTCCTGCTACTGGAAAACGCCTAATCGACCGCTTATCCTGTGCGGCCAACGGATTGCGACTGCGACTCCAGGGAAAGGAGGCATCATGCATCGGGCGGATCGTTTCCCGAGCAGGCTTCACGATCGACACGTCCGCCGCCTGCCGCGGCAGGTTTCCTCGCGGCCCTCGCCGAGGGCCGCCGAGCCTGTCGGAGCAGCTAAAAAGCGGCACAAGCCCAGGCTCACGGTGCGGTCGGCCACGGGCCGCGTGGCCGACGCCACGGTGAAGTCCCGTGCCAGCCGGCGTCCGGCACAGGCGCGCGACGGCGTAGCGCTCGTGAGGCTCGCTCAGGGCACGTCGAAGCTCCTCAAGGAGCCGCAGGTCGAACGGCCCCGTGGCGGTCGGCCTGAATCGAGTGCGGTGGAGACGGTGGAAATCCGCCCTTCGGCCCGCGTTATCACGCGGGGGACCCCGGTGCACCATATCCCTCACCAACCGGCTGTGCCCTTCGTGCCTCCGGCCTGGATGCTCGAGGAGAGCCAGATTTCGCCGGCCCGGGCAGGTGAGCAAAACGAAATTCTCCAGCTGCTCGCCGGGCTGCCCATGCCTCCGACGCGGGCCGAGTTCCACGCAGCTGTCGACCACCCCGAGCACGATTCGGCCAACCGTCTGGTCGCCCGACTCAGCGGCCGGATCGTCGGTCACGTCGAGATCGTGCCGCGGGCGCTGCTCGTCGGAGCGGCGACGGTGCCGGGCGCGGTGGTCGATCGGCTTGCCGTGCTCCCCGAGTGTCGCGGGGTCGGTCATGGCCAGCGGCTGGTGCGGGCCGCCGAGGAGCGGATGCGGCAGACCGGTGCGGTGGTCGCCTTCTCGCGCACCCGTATCGCCCCCTCGTTCCACGAGCTCGGCTGGAGCGTGCTGGGTCGTGACTGCGCCACGCCCGGCCGGCCCACCGAGATCATGGCCCGGCTGCTCGAAGGGCCGCGACGCAACGGCGAAGCGGTGACCATGCGGCAATGGCGGCACGTCGAGTTGCCGGCGATCCTGCGAATCTACGGCCAGAACGCCTGCCGCTTCGTCGGGCCGCTCAACCGCGACGAGAACTACGGTCGCTGGCTGGTCAGCCGGGGTGCGGTCGACTCGATCATGGTGGCGCTGGTCGGCCAAGACCGCTATGAGCTCCACGAGTCGAGTGCGCGAATCGTCGGCTACTGCATCCAGTCGGGTAACCGCGTGCTCGAGATCATGGCCGATCCGGAGTTCGCCGGTCTGGAGCGTGAGATTCTGGCCCGGGTCTGTGCCGAGGCAATCGAGAATGACCGCCAGGAAATCGTCTACGAGTCGAGCGCGGCGGATCCGCTGCACGCGGCCGTGGCCGGTGGCGACGGGCGGGTCGCCCAAGGCGACCGCATGGTCGTGGCCAAGGTGTTCCGGCCCCACGTCCTGCTGGAGGCGGTCGCGCCCGCCGTGGCGGAGCGGGTCGCGGCGGCGGGCATCCGCGAGACGGTCGAGCTCGGTCTCGACGCCCCCTCCTTCCGCGGTTCGGTGATCGTGGCCGAGGGCAAGGGGGAGGCACGGAAAACGCGGCAGGCGTCGGTGCATCCGGGTCGGATCGGCCGCAGTTACCTGCGACTCTCCGACGACGAACTCGGCCGGCTCCTGCTGGGCCAGAGCGATCCGATCGAGGCGGTGGCCGCAGGGCGGATGGAACCCTCCACGCAGATGGCACAAAAGCTCGCCGGGCAGCTCTTCCCGCGGCAGCCGCTGTGGTGCCCGCTGTGGGACGATCTGCCGGCCTGATACGGCTCCCACTTGATCCTCGTGCGCCCGGGCCCAGTGCGCTGCTGATTTGGCGTTGCTGGCGGGGAACGCCTGCGAGCGTGGGTTTGGGGCTACCCGTCCTCCGTCGCCGGACGTTCGTTGCGGGCATCCTGCCCTCCACTCACTCGATGCCGGCAGCGCTTCGGCATGCTGTCTCCGCTGGCCGCCAAGGCCGGCTCCCGGCGCACGGGCAATCCCTCGCGGGTCCGTGGCAATGCCCGACGGGCAAGGTGTCAGCCGCCGAGGGCGCCGGCGAGCCACTGGTCAGCCCAGGTGCGGACCTTGTCCACGCCCTTGCGATGGCAGAAGTCACCGAGCGTCTCGGCCGGCTTCCGCTCGGCCTTGTAGCAGGCCAGCACCGCCGTCAGTTCGCGACAGAGATCTTCGAAAGGCACGACGTCCTTGTACTGCTCGTTGAGTCGATCGCCGAGCAACCGACCACCTAGAAAGATCGTGTATTTGCCGGCCGTTCGACCGACGATGCCGATGTCGGAGTTGTAGGGCCTGGCACAGGCGTTGGGACAGCCGGTCATGCGCAGCGTGAAGGCGTCATGGGTGAGTCCCAGTTTCGCCACCTCCGGCTCCAGCGAGTCGATCAGACCCGGCAACACCCGCTCGCTCTCGGCGACCGCCAGACCGCAGGTGGGCAGGGCCACGCAGGCCATGCTCCAGCGGCGCAGGGTCGAGATCTCCTCCGAGGTCTTGACGCCGTGGTCGTGCAGGATGCCGGCGATCCGCTCCCGATCGCCGGCCGCCAGATCGGTAAAGAGCAGGCTCTGGTGCGAGGTGATCCGCACACCCGGCTTCACGTCGTGGAGGATCCGCCGCAGGGCGGTCTTGAGCCGGAAGTCGCCGGTGTCGTGGACGCGGCCGTTCTCGACGTTGAAGCCGTAGAAGAATCGGCCGTCACCCTGCGGGAACCAGCCGATGTGGTCGTCGAAGCCGTGCACGTCGGCCGGGTGGCAGGGGGCGAGCGGCTTGCCGAAATACTCTTCCACCTTGGCCCGAAAGGCCTCCAGGCCCATCGTGTGGATCGTGTACTTGAGTCGGGCCACCTTGCGGTCGCTGCGGTTGCCGTAGTCCCGCTGCACCTTGACGATCGCCTCGGCGATCGCGAGTACGTCCTCCGGCGGCACGAAGCCCAGCCGCTTGGCGAGCGCGGGAAACGTCTTGGCGGCACTCGGCGTCACGCCCATGCCACCGCCGGCAAGCACGTTGTAGCCGAGGATCTTTCCGGCTTCGTGGACGACGATGAAGCCGAGGTCGTTGGCGTAGACGTCGGTGCAGTTGTCCTCCGGGAGGGCGAAGGCCGTCTTGAACTTCCGTGGCAGGTAGGTCGGCCCGTAGATCGGCTCGACCTCGGCCCCCTTGGCACCCCCCGCGGCGAGCGTCTTCTCGCCGGTGTCAGGGTCGGTGAGCCAGATCTCGTAGTAGGCCCGCGTCCGAGGCGCCAGGTGCCGGGCCAGCTCGTCCACCGTGGCTTGCATCTGCTCGCGGACGGGATCGCCATGGAGGGGCGCCGGACAGCACATGATGTTCCGCTCGACGTCGCCGCAGGCCGCCAGCGTCGTCATCTGGTTGTCGTGCACCCGCTGCATGAAGGTCTTGAGGTCGCCCTTCACGACCCCGTGGTGCTGGATCGCCTGCCGGGTCGTGAGCCGGATCGTGCCGTTGCCCAGCTCGTCCCCCAGATCGAGCGCCTTCTCCAGCTGTTGCGCCGTCAGTTTTCCGCCCGGCACGCAGGTGCGGATCATGAACGAGATCTGTCGCTCACTCTTTTTCCCCTCGATGGCCTTGCGGGTCTCGCGGTCGTCCTGCTGGTAGGTGCCGTGGTTCTTGAGCAGTTGAATCGAGGGCTTGCCGAACCCCGCCGCGCCATCGATGAGCTCCTTGGGAATGTCACCAAGCAGGTAGTTGCTGGCGAGCTTCGCCACCTCGACGGTCGACGTTTTTGGGGTCGCGGCCGGAGCCTGGGTATTGGACGGGTCGTCTGGCATGGCGTGTGTCGGGAAGGGGCGGCGACAGGACCTGAAAACCTGGATTCACGGCTGCCGCGGCGGTGCAGCAGCTCTATCACAATAGGCGAAACGGCGGGTCGCGACGATACGGGCGGCCCGACCTTGACCTGCCCCCCAGTGCGGTACCAGTTGTGAAGTTAGGGATTCACCCTCAGATAGGCCAGCCCTGTGCGGCCGCTGAGGCGTAGCCGAAGCAGCCGCACAGGGCTGCCGCGCCTCCGGGGCCGGACCCTCAGATAGACCAGCCCTGTGCGGCCGGACGGTGTTGGAGCCCTGCCTCCAGCGCTCGATGAGCACCTTGGCCTCAAGCAGGGTGTCGAATGACTCCCGCTTCAGGAGCTCGTCCCGAAGCTTGCCGTTGAAGCTCTCCACGTAGCCGTTCTCTCAAGGCGACCCCGGCTCGATGTCCAGCGACTTCACGCCCACCCGTCCCAGCCACTTCCGGACGCACTTGGTGGTGAACTCGCTGCCCTTGTCGCTCTGGATGTGCTCAGGCACCCCCCGACGCACGAACAGGTCGCGCAGTCGCTCCAAGACGTCCTCGCTCGTGAGCTTCTTGGCAACGTCGATCGCCAGGCACTCCCTCGTGTGCTCGTCCACGATCGTCAGCATCCGGATCGGGCGGCCATCGGACGTCCGGTCCATCACGAAGTCGTAGCTCCATACATGGTTCCTGTGGGTTGGCCGCAGCCGAATGCACGAGCCGCCGTTGAGCCAGAGCCGCCTTCTCGTAGGCTGCTTTTTGGTCACTTTTAGGCCCTCCTTACGCCAGATCCGCTCCACACGCTTGTGGTTGTGACCGACGGCGTCTTCGTGCCGGCGGCAGACGATGCACCGTGCGACGCCAGGCCAGCGTTCCTACCGGCCTGACCGATCAACCAGGCCGATCTGGCCGCGCTCACCGAGCGGGTGCGCCGCCGCGTGATCCGGTGGTTCAGGCTCGCTCGCCTCATCGACGACGCGGCCGCCGCCGACATGCTCGCCTGGCAGAACAGCGGGTTTTCGGTCGATGCGAGCGTCCGGATCACGCTCATCGACCGTGATGTGCCGAGCTATTTTCAGAGCCTCGAGCACCTGCTGCGATACTGCGCCCGGCCTCCCTTCGCGCTCGAGCGGCTCTCCGTGATCCGCGGCCCAGACGGCCGGATAACCAAAGTCCGCGACGTGCTGCCCAGACACAAAGCCGCCAACTGGGTCGGCCCGGGCCGCGAGCGGAAGTCCACGCGACCTGGGGCCAATGGCGTCGTCGAACTCACGCCGTTTGAGTTCCTCGACAGGCTCGCCGATCTCGTGCCGCCGCCGCGGAAGCACCGGCATCGGTATCACGGCGGATTCGCGCCGAATCACAAGCTGAGGCGGACGGTTACGGCGCTCGCCATC
>Ga0194129_10006431_pt1 | contig 14420 bp, 11 predicted proteins | sample TA2KigCa35mmetaG_FD_150862 | JGI IMG/M metagenome (GOLD analysis project Ga0194129, IMG submission 150862) | Freshwater microbial communities from Lake Tanganyika, Tanzania - TA2015038 Kigoma Deep Cast 35m | ecosystem: Environmental > Aquatic > Freshwater > Lake | place: Tanzania: Lake... | reverse complement strand
AGACAGGCACGCCAGAGAACGGCATGCAAGGCCGCTACGCCTGGTGCCTCGAGGACGGCTGCCTCCTAACCGAGCTCAGCGTATCCCCGCACCGCTTCCACACAGTAGCTAAGGACGGCAGGCAAGGCGCTCCCTACGCTAAGCTTCCCTACCATCTCCTGACAGACATCGACGTGCCAGGCACTTACTGGGGCAAGTCTGTAGTCGCCTACGCTGCAGCCCTGCAGGACGTTATCAACCGTCTCGACAACGTCATGCTAGATATCCTAGCAGCCCACGGCGTAGCCAGACTGGTCATGCCAGAATCGGCAGAAGTCGCTAAAGGTTCTATTACAAACTCACCCTGGGATATCATCAAGTACACCGGTGCAATTCCGCCAAACTTCATGGAACCCCTGCCCATGCCTGCGGCTCTTCCTAATATCCGCGACCGCATGAAGCAAAACCTAGACGATATCATGGGAATCACCGAAGCACTCATGGGTCAGCAATCCCGTGAGACCTCCGGCTTCTCGATGCAGTACGCTGTCGAGCAGTCCAACATGATTCGCCGGCGTCTGTTTAACAAATACGTCGGATTTGTCGAGGCAGTTTACAAGGACTTTCTTTCAGTTGTCCGGGAACACTGGAAGACTCCCAAGACTATTAAAGTGCTCGGCAAGGAAAGAGCATTCGAGACCGTGGACTTGCAAGGCGCAGACATCCAAGGCGGTTTCGACCTGGTTGTAGAATACGGCACAAGCTTCTCTCTCGACCCAATGGCTCGTCGCCAGGAAATCTATCAGATGATTCCGCTTCTCAAAGAAGCAGGCCTGACAGCCCGTGCCATCCTTGGCATGCTCAAACTCAACGAGCTGGACTCCTTGGTGGATAGAACACAATTAGCTGCCATAAGACAGCGAGAAATATTCGAGCGCATGATTGCCAACCAGACTTACATTACGCCACGCGAGTTGCAAGAACACAATGCAATGCTCGAAGAAGGCTACACTTACGTCATGTCTGCCGAGTACGATGCTCTGCCAGAGGCGGACAAAGCACTCGTGGACAGACACATCAAAGAACGCGAAGAGATGGCAGCCCAAAGCCAGGCCAGCGCCCAGGCTCCAGCCAATCCTCTCGCAGCCTTGATGGGCGGAGCCCCTCCCGCGCAATAATGTTTGACTTGTCCCTAGCTTCCGTGTAAAACAGCCGTGTGTGTACCCAACAAAGGAGAAAAACACATGGCTACGACCGTCGACCCGAAAGCAGGCAGTGCAAGCATGTCTGATATTGTTCTTGAGTCCATGCAGGAACTCCAGAACGACGCAGACCCAACCCTTAGTATGGAGCCCGACTACCTTGACTCGCCAATGTCCGACGAAGACATCGAGAAAGAACTCGCAGGGACACAGAGTCCGACCGAGGAACAAGGAGCAGAAGAGCAAGCCGCTGCCGCCCAATCAGGAACTACAGACAGTCCAGTCGATTCCATCCGAGTTGAACTTGCCGACGGAAAATACGCAAGAATCAAAGTCGACTTCTCAGACAAAGAAGCAGTCAAAGGATTCATCGCAGAGCAATACGCAGCCGCAAGACGAGCGGAAAGCCTTGCTCAAGAGATTGAGACCATCCGGCCCGATTACACGGACCTAAAGACCTCGTTCGAGCGTATCGAAGCCGCAGCCGAAGAAGGTGCAGAATCTCTAATCGACCTGCTTTACGGAAAAGAAGGCTCTTTCAAAGCCCTTATCGACGCAGAAATCCAGCGCCGCGAACAGCGCCAGTACGCCACCCCGGAAGAACTCGCCTTGTGGGAGCGCGAAGAGCAGACCAAAAAAGCGCAACGCCTTACTGCTAAAGAGAAAAGACAGCTTGAGGCAGAAAAACAAGCTATCGAAGCCGAGCGTACCAGAGCCCGCGAAGACGCACTCTACTCGCGTCTCGAGCGTCAGTTCAACGCTGTCCGGGTAGACGGCCTGGTAGGCGACTCTGACCTAGAAGACTTTATCAATAAGGCTATCTGGCGGGAGTCCATCGAGGAGCTGGTCAAGGTTGAGGAAAAGAACCCTAATATCCCCGACGCAGCCATCAAACAAATCATGTCTGATATCGCTGGTAAAGTGCGAAACAAGTTCACTAAGACACAAAAAGAAGTCGTATCCAAGGCAGTCGAGTCCACCAAAACTACGGCCCAACAAAAGGTAGCAGCTAAGGCTACTTCCGCTGCAAGCCCTAGTAGACAGGCTACCCAAGATGCTGTTAACTCAAAAATTGACGCCGGAGATATAAGAGGTTTAACCCGGCTCTTACTACGGGGCCAGTAATTTCCGGCTCTAATTTTGGAGGTTCTCGTTCATGGCTATCAATAATGTGGATTCACTCTTACTCGGTAAACTCTTGCAGATTACCTTCTCGAAAGGCTTCCGCCGCCAGTTGGTGCGCGACCATAGAGACTGGGAATCTGTTAAGCAAATGACAGTCGGTATGCCTGGCGGACGTGAGCATCGCTTCATGTTCCAAGTCGGCGGTGGACCAGCTGCTATTCAGTACGCAGCAATCGGTTCTTCCGGCCCATTCCCTGCAGCTCAGCGCTCTGCAGTAGAAGAAAAAGTAGCAATCTTCAAAGAACTCAACGCTACAATCGAAATCGACTACATGCTGTTCGAGCGCCTCAAGATGGCTCCTGCTAAGTACGCAGACAACCTGGCTATGGAACTCGAAGACAAGCTCGTGTATCTGAAGCGCCGTGTAGCCGCTGACCTTTACAACGACGGTCTCGGTGTTCTCGGTACTGTTGCTTCTGTTGCAGATGCAGGCATCGCGCAAGGCAAAGTCGAAGTGACTTTGAGCGTTCTCGCTTCTTCTCGCGGCCACGTCGGCTGGTTCGAGTACGACGACCTTCTCCTGAACTGCGACTCAGATGGTACTGCAGACATGGCTGCAACCGCAGTTGCATGGAAAGTCGTTTCTATCGACCGTCCTAACAACAAAGTCACTCTCCAAGCTATCAACTCTTCCGGCGCTCCTGTCGCTCTCGCGAACATCGCTGCTTCGTCAATCGACGCTTCTGACCTTCTTTATCGCGGAACGACTTCGGCTTCGCACAGCCGTGTTGACTTGACTGATGGTACACCTCGCGTTTTGATTGGTGGTAACCTTGTTGCGCAAGACTACGGCACAGCTACCGAAATCATCGCAGGACTCGGCGCTCTCGTTGCAAACGACGGCCGTCAAGTTCACGGAATCACCATGAGCGGCGTAACCGGCTCGACTATCAAGGACTGCGGTGCTTCTGCCATCGACGTGACCCACATCCAGCAAGCACTCTCGCAAGTCAAGACTGCAGTTGGCCAGGGCCGTTACAAGTACAGCTCACTCCTCTGCGCTCCTGAAATGCTCGACAGCCTCATCGAAGGCCGCGAAACCGACCGTCGCTTCAACTCTGTCGAAGACGCTACTCGCGGTGTCCGCAAGTTCATCTATCAGCACGCTGAAGATGCAGTTGAGTTCGTGACTTCCGAGTTCTGCAAGAAGACCGAAGCGTTCTCCCTCCCAAGCGGCAAGGGCGAAGAAAGCAAGGTTATGGAATTCGTTGGAACAGACTTCAAGGCAGTTGAAGTTCCTGGTTCTTCGAGCAAGTTCCACCTGCGTCCTACAAGCGGCGGCGGACACGAGAAGAAGCTTGTGAGCTACATGTTCGGTCTGGGCGTCCTTGTGAACCAGCATCCGAAGGCTTGCTTGAAGATTCAGAACTTCACGGTGTAAGCCAGGCTTCCTAAAGCCAGACTGGGAGAGCATAGCCTCCCCCTTTTTCTTAGGAAAAGATATCACCATGGGTATATTAAATAGGATAAAAAGTGCTGCGAATAAAGTAGGAGATGCAATAGCAAAGCCGGTGTACAAAGCCGGCGATGCCGTTGCTCGGGCTACAGGATTAGACAAAGTCTCAATGCCTCGCGTCAAAAAATCCAAGAAATCTAGGCAAAATACGGCACCAACTTCAACTAATATTTTGAACAAAATCGGTGATATTTTAGCTGCTCCAGTAAATGCAGTCGAAAACGTAGTGTACAAAGCCGGCGATGCAATTGCAGGCGCTACTGGGCTAGACAAAGCTGGAATAAGAAACCCTGTTGCCCCCATGTATCAAGATACAGTCAGGGGTATTAAAGATGTCGTTCACGGAGCAGGAGATGTTCTTGCAGGAGACGTAACAAAAGGTGCCAAAAAAGTTGGCTCAGCTGTGGTAGATACATTTGTTTCACCCTTAAAAGCAACTCGTAATAGTATTTACGATGCTGGTGATGTTATCGCGGCCAAGGCCGGTTGGGATAAAGGTGGAAAAAACACTATCGAGGAACTTGGTCCAGCCCCTAAGAAACCAGAACAATCAGCCCCTAAGAAACCAGAACAACCAGCCAAGACTCCGATGGAAAAAGCAAAAGAAGCAGAAGTTCCACCACCTCCAGGTTCTTCTCCAACCAAACCACGAAAAGCACTAAGTCCAGAAGAGAAAATAAGAATAGAGTGGTCCGTCAGCAACCGAACACGCGACCAATACATTGAAGAGCAAAAACAATTACTCAAGTCAGGCAAAATAACAAGCGACGAATACATCAATAACATCGACGCTTTTGACCACTTATCCCGGAAAAGAAGATACACTCAAAAAAAGGTAAGTGAGACAAAGTAGTGAGTGCCAACATCAAGGAACTCATAGAACGCAAAGGAATGCCACAAAAACAAGCAGTTGCTGTGGCTCTCAAGACTGCCGGCAAGTCGAAGTACGACAAGGGTAGCGAAAAGAAATAGACCAAAGACAGGCAGCTCGCTACAGAAGAGAGTACGACAGAAGGCGGAGGTAAGTAGTCATGCGTTGGAAAAAACCTAAATGGGTTAAGAACATACAGAAGGGTGCACAGAACGTCGCTAACAAAGTCGGAGGCGGTCTAAAGCAAGTCAATAAAAAAGTAATCCAACCCGTAACTACGTCTGCCCCAATAAAAGCAATCCAAGCCGCAGCCCAAAAAGCAGCTGATGCTACCGGCGATGTACTCCGAGGCGATAAAAGCGTATTCGGAACGGACATGAATCAAAAACCAGGACCAAAGGGCGAAAGCACGACATCCCTTGTGGACGACGGCAGTGGTCAGCAAAGAGCTGCACGTCAACTAGAAGCGGATATGAAGATGCAAAAGGCGCTCAGCGGAGGACTAGCAAGACAAGGAGCTATGGTCGACAGACGCATAGACGCTGCAGCCGAGAGAGACCTTCAGAGTGGTAAGCTTAGGCCAGTTTTTCAAAACACACCCATAGACAATGTGAGTATTCCAGTCATCGACAATCTCCGTAAAACCCTAGCAAGTGGTGGGTCTGGTGTTCTGGCACTGCCGGATGTTCCAGACGAAGAAGAGCCCATCCCTCGCAAGCAAGCTTCGGATAAAGTAGCAGCAGCTGGGGATATCATCGACCCAGAAACACTGGCTCGTATCAGAGCAAGGCTTAACCAGGCTAAAGAGAAAGTAGTCGAGACAGGGACAGCCGCAGCCAAAACAGTCCGGGATACATTCAGAGAAGGTATAGACGCGATGGACGTTAAAATCTTCCGCGCTCGATTCCCCGACGCACATCCTACCGAGGTCGAAGCATTCAGAAGAGCCGAGGCCGCGGGGGATAAGAAAGAGATGGAAAGACTAAATACGCTAATGGAATCTAGACAAAAAAGAGGTAAATAGTATGCCACTAAAAAAAGGTAAGTCAGACAAAGTCGTGAGCTCAAACATCAAAGAACTTATGAAACGCAAAGGAATGCCACAAAAACAAGCAGTTGCCGTGGCTCTCAAGACTGCCGGCAAGTCGAAGTACGACAAGGGTAGCGAAAAGAAAAAAGACTAAGTACAGTACAACCGGGTGGCAGTTGCCCTAGTTTCAGCTGCGTAACAACCCTCTAAGGAGACGTCCCATGGCAATCAATTTGAAGTCAGAAGCAGACAAAGCAGGCAAGCATCCCTCCCGCCGGTTCGGCCAACGCGAGCGCAAACTGCTCGAGTCAGTCGCAGCCTCGATTCCTTTTAGCGTAGTCAAGGCTGGCAAGGCCAACTTCGCTGGTGGCTCGGCTTCGGCAACTATTACCGATGCTTCTATCGCTTCGGCAGACGTCGTCATCGTTCAAGTTCAGGCTTCCGCTAACGCCGCTCATGTGGTAAAAGTACTTCCAGGAACCGGCAGCGCGACTGTTACGCTGAGCGCAGACCCAGGCGCTGCTACAGTTCTTCAGTACATCGTCGTGAGAGCCCTGGCATAAGGAGCTCTCCTCTAGTTAGGACGGAGCTCTCACATGGCTAACGGCACAACACAAAGAACACGAAATCTAAGGTTGTTCTTGTCCTCCGGCCTGACCGCCGAGGCAAGAGCAAACCTTGAAATCATTGACCGTCTGGCGGACAATACCTTCATTGAGTCCACCGAGACAGTCACATTCCGTGCAAAAACAAATATAGTCCTGCAACCTGCGGCAGACGACCTGAACGGCGCTGCAGGGACAGGAACCGTTTCACTCGCGACGGCCAATAACAAGGCCGCCTCAATGGATTTCTGGCCAGTCACAGAAGCGACATTCCACGCACCTATCGTAGTCAACGAGAAGCTAGTCCTTACCACGACAAACTCGACTAAACAGACTCTGACGGTCAACACAGGCGCTGCAAACCGTATTCTATCTCTCGGCGGAGACCTCTCAACCTCCGGCAATCTATCAGTAACTAGCTCCGGTACAGCTAGTCTAACCGTCCTGCCAGGCACCCAGACGCTAGTCAACACTGACTTCGTCCAAACCGTGTCGAACAAGATAATCGACGGCTCTAACACGCTCGTCCTCACAGGCAAAGTCACAAACGCAGACGTTGCGACCGGAGCCAACATCGAGTACAGCAAGCTTAACCTTGCAAACTCTATCCGGGCCTCCGACTTCACAACCGCTGCAGGTCGACTCAGCTACAACCAGCTTGAGTTAACAGACTCTCTAAAGAACTCAGACTGGTCCAACGAAGTAGCAGACAAACTAGCTGGCACCAAGGTCGATACAGACTTCCAGACACAGGAACTCGTCACAACAGGTTTCATCTCGCTGCGTAACCCTGCGCAGTACAAGATTAAACTCAAGGCACCGAACACAACACAGAACGATTACGAGCTCGTCCTGCCAAGTAGTCCTGGTATCCAAGGCCAGGCTCTGGGTATGTTCCCGAGCGGAGCAAACCAGGTCGTCCTGGGCTGGATTAACACCTCAGCGACTATCCTCTCCGAAGGCCAAATCTTTATCGGGTCGGGCAACGGAACGCCAGTCGGTGTCAACATCGGCACAAACGCACAGTCGGAGCTCGCAGCCTCGGTCGTCAACGGTCTGGTCCTCAAGACCACCGCAGTCATTCCTGGTTCCTATGGCTCGGCTAGCGAAGTTACACAGCTATCTGTCGACTCCAAAGGCCGACTGACCGCTGCAGCCAGCGTTGCCATCGACCACGACGCCCTGTCAAACTTCGTCGCAGACGAGCATATCGACCACTCTGCAGTGTCTATCGACCCAGAGGCAAACGCAGGTCTGGTAGGCGGCGGAGACCTTACAGCTTCGCGCACACTGCGGGTCGACCCTACTGTAGCTGTGGCAAAGGCCCTGCCGGTCGGAGCCGATACAATCCTTCTGGCAGACTCGGCAGACTCCAACTCCCTCAAGAAAGCCACCCTGGCAGACCTTTCCTTCGCTATCGGTGTCCAGTCGTTCAAGGCCAATTGGTCTGACACAGACACAGACCCATTCGTCGTGACACACAACCTCGACTCGCTGGACACCATCGTGCAGGTCGTGGACACGGCCAACGGCGAGACCATCCTCATCGAAGGCGTGACCCGGACAGTAAACACAGTAACTCTGACCGCGCAGAACAAGCCCGCGACATTCACTTGGCGTGTGCTTATCCTCAAGGTCTGAATAACAGCTTGACTTTGTGTCCTTCTCTCTCGTAAAGTCGTCGGAGAGAAGGAGACCTCTGTGGTTACGAGCACTCCACGCACTAGAAATCTCCGCCTTTTTGTGTCGGATACCTTATCTGCCGAGGCTAAAGCGAACCTTTATGCCATCGACAGATTTGCTGAATTTCTGGTAAAACTCGCTCCGAAGCACATCTACGTCGGCGACGAATCCGAACAAATAGTCGAAGTAAATACCGAAACAAAGGGCGACGTTCTGGTCTCAGAAGCGGACGGCCTGACTCTTAAAGACGTTCGTCAGTCTATCTTCAGCTCGACCTCAGCCTCGGTGACTTTCGACATTACGGCAGACAAAAAGGGACGAATCACCGCTGTCGAGCCCAAGCCAATCGCTATCGCGGCCTCACAAATTACCGACTTCCTACAGGCCGTGGACGCCATCACCGGTGCAGACTTTATCGACGGAGCCCCGAACTTCACCCCGGAGACCAAAGGCCAAATCGTTATCGACAAGTCGGTCAATCCTCCGGTCCTCTACGTCTCGAAAGACAAAACCGGACCGTCCGACTGGATACAATTCCGGCCTGCCCCAACCGCCGTCAAAAAGAAGTTCACTATAACCTATCAAGATGTGGTCAATGGCTACATTACCCTGACTTCGACCGAAATTATTCGCGCATCGGTGACAGCCTACCTCGACCGTATCCTCCTTTTTGAGGGGACAGACGAAGACTATGAAATCTTTATAGCTCCCAACGGCGATGTCCGTCTTATTTTCAGCGATGCCTTGCGTGACTTTGACTATGTGGGAGAACAGTTTCGTATCTCCTACTGGACACCCTGACCCAGTCAGCTTATATTCTCCCTGCGCGGCCACTTTCGGCCGTCTACCCCACAGGAGAGACCTAGCATGGCATTACAGATTAAAGGTAAATTTATCCAGAGCGAAGCCATTGACGGCTCCAAGCTCAAACTTAAACAAGGCGAATCGCTCCGCGCCGTCGACGCCGACGGTACAGACATTGAACTCCTCAAAATTGGCCCCAACGGCGAAATCATTGCAAACGGCGACGAACTCGCTCTCGACGCAGACCTCGAGACCGAAAAAGCCAGAGCCCTTGCAGCCGAAGCTGCCCTTTCAGCAAGCATTGCAAGCGAAGCCGCTTCCCGCGTAGCAGGCGACGCTGCAGTCCAGGCCGCAGTCGACGCTGAGGCAGCAGCTCGTGCAGCCGCAGTCTCGGCCGAAGCAGCAGCCCGCGCTTCCGCTATCGCTTCCGAAGCCGCTGCTCGTTCAGCTGCAGACACTACCCTCCAGGCGAATATCGACGCCGAAGCCGCAGCCCGCGCCGCAGCTGTTTCTAGCGAAGCAGCATCCAGAGCAGCGGCCGACTCGGCTCTCTCCGCTCGTTTGGACATCGTTGAAGGTTCAGGCGAAGGCTCGGTAGCCAAAGCCGAATCCGACGCTAAGGCCTACGCCGACCAGAAAATCGCTGACCTCGTTAACTCTGCCCCTGCAGTCCTCGACACCCTTAAAGAGTTGTCCGACGCGATTGGCGGAGACCAGAACTTCGCAGCTACCATCGCAGGCCAAATCGGCGACGTCCAAGACAACGTGGACGCTGAAGAAGCCCGTGCATTGGCCGCTGAGCAAGCCCTCCAAGCAAACATCACAGCAGAAGAAACTGCACGTCTGGCTGAAGTTGCAGCTGAACGCGCTCGCGCTGAAGCCGCTGAAGCTGCGCTGTCCGCATCTATCTCAGCTGAATCCAACGCTCGCTCTGCAGCCGTCTCCGCAGAGGCTGCTGCTCGCTCTGCAGCTGACACTGCACTCCAAGCAGAAATCGACGCAGAAGAAGCTAGAGCTCTCGCAGCCGAAGCTTCCTTGCAGTCAGCCATCACTGCCCTCCAAGGCGCAGTTGGCCAGGACCTCAGCGATGCTATCTCCGACCTTGAAGATGCAGTGGAAGCAGAAGAAGCTCGCGCTCTTGCAGCCGAAGCCGCTCTCCAGTCCGAGCTCGACGCTGAAGAGGCACGCGCTGCGGCCGCAGAAGCAGCACTCGCACAAGACATCGCAGACGAAGAAGCAGCACGCATTGCTGCAGTCTCTGCAGAAGCTTCGGCTCGTGCAGCTGCAGTCAGTGCAGAAGCCGCTTCCCGTGCAGCCGCAGTTTCCTCACTCGAAGCTAGCATTGCTTCCGAAGAAGCTGCTCGTATCGCTGCAGTCTCGGCTGAAGCGTCCTCTCGCGCCGCTGCAGACGCTGCTATCGAAGCTGACTTGGCCTCTGAAGAAGCTGCTAGAATCGCAGGCGACGCCGCTACTCTGGCTTCTGCTAATACTTATACCGACAGCCAAGTGGCCGCACTTGTTAACTCCGCTCCGGCTGTTCTTGATACACTCAAGGAACTTGCCGATGCTATTGGCGGCGACGCGAACTTTGCTTCGACACTCGCTGGCCAGGTTGGCACTGTCCAGGCTAACCTCGACGCAGAAGAAGCGAGAGCCCTGGCTGCAGAAGCTGCACTCGACGCTGCTATTGAAGCTGAAGAAGCGGCACGCATTGCTGCAGTCTCGGCTGAGCAAGCCCGCGCAGAAGCCGCAGAAGCCCTGAAGTTGCCAAAGGCCGGCGGAGAAATGTCCGGCGAGTTGGTAATGAACAACGCCGACCTCAAGGTGAAAAATCCTTCCGGCCAGGTCGTTGCTCATTTTGACGCTTCCGAGTCCAGCGCAGTCTTCGGCTACGCTAGCCCAGACACTCTCTCGACAGAGATGGCAGGCGGAGCAATCAAGGTCGAAGCAGGCGTAAACCTCGGCGGAGCTCAGACCTTCATCGGTGCAGGCTTTATCAATCTCCAGGAAAGCAACGGCTCTGCCGCAATGCCTACCCTGGCTAAGCATGCAGCTCCCAAGGCATACGTTGACCAGGAAGTCGCAGCTGAAGCCGCAGCCCGTGGTGCAGTCGACAGCGCGCACAACTCGCGCATTGCTGCTCTCGAAGCGAAGGCATTCCAGAAGTTCAGCAAGCAGCTTACATCGACAGACATCGCTAACGGCTACGTCAACCTCCCGCACCTCATCGAAGAGAAGTCCTCGATGGTTGCAGTCGGTCGTCTCTTGGCTCACGAAGGCGCAAGCTTCGACTACACCGTGTCGACCGTAGGCGGAGTTTCCCGCATCACCTTCCTGAACTCGCTGGTTGCAGGCGGTGAAGAAGCTTTGGTTGCTGGCGACTACGTCTTTGTTCAGTATCGCGCGTGAGCCGTAGGCTCCTGCGCTCAGGGGGATTCTGACGAATCCCACAGAGCCTAACGAATGAACGGAGTGGGACGACCGCAAGGGAGTCCCCTGACGAGTGAGGAACGAACGACCGAATGGCTTTCTTAGACGGGTTCGCAAGAAAACTGGGCGTGCTGGAGTACAAGGGAACGTGGAACGCCACGACCAATGTACCCGCACTCTCGCATGCGACCGGCAAGAAGGGCCAGTACTACATTTGCTCGACAGCCGGAAAGGCCTTCATGGAATGCGAGTCAGGCGACTGGCTCCTTCATAACGGCTCCCAATGGCAACGCCTCGACATGATGGACAAGTCCTCGGTCGCTCCGGCCTCGACAGTCTACGAGTCCAACGCTCAGGTCTACGCAGACGGCGCAGTCCCGATTGCCGACCCGAAAGGCCGCGAAGGCTGGTACTTCAAAAACGCTAGCCAGGGACAGAAAATCAATTGGTACTTCTTTAGTTATACACAACAAACCGTGCAGTTCGGACAGGTAAGTTCGTTCTGGGCTGTCGTGACAGTCTACAAGACCCGGTTACCCTTTCTATCGCTCTACACTCTTCCGCAGGCCGACGCGCTGAATGCAGCCTCCTGGTACCGCTCCCGCGTGTCCTACACCGGAATGGACCCGGCGGTGCCAGGAACCTATCTCCTGCACGTCGGAGCAGACCCGGGAGTATTCCCTGGCCTGCAGCGCATCCCTCTGACCCGCGAGCCTTCTTCGACGCGGGGCCCGGAAGGCGCTACCGAAGTCGTGATGACTGTGGCTTTTTCGACAGACTCAGGTGCCTCGGCGAACACCGTAGAGCTGGTCTGCCCGAGAGTTAGTTTTCAAGGCAATACAGTTAGCTTCAGAATTCAGTCGAATATGCACATCGAATCTGCTAAACAGAACGTAGAAAAACTAGAAGCCAAAGTGCTAGAGTTGGAACGACGACTCGCGACACTCGGCGGATAACACACTAGGAGATAAATATGAGACTTTATGGCACGTTACAAGAATTGTCTTCACTGACAATCCGACTGGCTTCGGGCGACACAGTTCAAGTCGTCGCGGCAGAACAAAGCCATGCCAGCGGTGCAGTGTCTGTGACCATCCCAGACTTGGGAGCCAGCTCGGCTAGCGACGAGATAGTCATGGTCACACTTGGCCAGACTCTTCTTAATAAAACACTGACTTCGCCTGTCATGACAAATGTGACGCTCAATTCGTCCCTAGTTCTGCAAATCCCTACTGAAGCTCCGGGAACCGGCTTGAACGCAATCGGTCGTCTGTACTACGCAAGTGGCCGCGTGAGAGTCGGTACAAGTACAACCGACGGAGCCTTCGCCGATATCGTTACTGCTACGAGCTCAGACGCATTCCAAAACAAAACCATGAATCTTTCCGGTGGTACTGGTAACAGCATCTCCGAGATGGACCCTCTTACTGCTTTTGCTACCTCCGTTGCCAAGGCAGACGGAGTTGTACGCTACGACGCAAGCGGTATTCCCAACGTCGGCAAGATTAGTAACGCGAACGTCGCGGCAAACGCCGACATCGCAGGCTCCAAACTCCTGAACAACTCCATCAGTGTAGGCAAACTCGTTACAGCTGAGACAACCGGTACGGGCTCTGTGGTTCTCCAGAGCAGCCCGACACTCGGTACAGTCGTGGCCGAAAGCGGAACCCTGACCGTCTCGGGAACCGGCGCTCTGCGTCTGCCCGTCGGCAACGCCAGCACGAACCGCCCAGCGGGCACGGCTGCGCAGCTCAAGGGTATGATTCGCTACAACGACACAGACGACGCATTCGAGGGCTACAACGAGCTATCCGGCTGGTCCGCGCTCGGCGGCGGCGGAACATCCGACCGCGTCACGCAGGCCTCGCACGGCTTTGTCATCGGCGACATCCTGTGGATGAACGGCTCGAATTACGAGAAGGCAAAGGCCGACGCAGCCAACACCGCCGAAGTCGTCGGTATGGTCTCGCGTATCATCGACGCCTCCACATTTGAACTCACGCTTAGCGGCGAAGTCGCAGGCCTTGCAGGTCTGACCCCAGGCGAAGTCTACTTCCTTTCGGCAGCCACAGCCGGCGCACTCACTATTACCGAACCCAGCGTAGTCGGACAGGTCTCTCTGCCTGTCGGTGTCGCGAGCTCGGAAACCAGCCTGTACGTCGCACCGAAGCGCGGCGTCGTCGTCGGCGCGGCAAACGTCCGCACGACTATCGCGCTCTCGAACGGTCTGACGACTACGGTCCAGAACGTCTCGGCGTACGACGCGGGCGAGCTGTCCGGCTGGGTCTACATCGACGCGACAGCCGACCGGCGCTTCTACGTCACGGCACAGTTCGCGAAGAAGGGCGACGGCACGGGCTACTGGTGCAGCTTCCAGACGACCGGCGACACTCCCCCGGCAGGCTTCTCGATGGACGTGACAACAGCCGGAGCGGTGCATACGCTGGTAGCGACAATGCCGAGCGTCGCAGGTTTCAGCAGCGCCAATATTAACTTCGCCCTGAACGCCCCGGCAGTCGGAGCGACGCTTCCGCTGCAGATTAGTGGTGCTCTGGTAACTGGTCCAGTATTAGGAGCAGGAACAGGTGCGGCTATACCGGCTGGGTATGTTGGACACAATTTAAGTAACCTTGCTGGTGCTGTTTACAGTAATATGACCTCAAGCACATATAACGCTTTAGGGACAAGAACACTTACGGATGGTGTTTATGTTGTTTCCGCACAAGTGGGATGGTTGAAAAACGGTGCAGCAATAACCAATGCGCTTGGTGTTGTTTCTGTGTCAACTAACACACGCGGCTATTCTACTAGCGCGCGAGCCACCACATCAACAGTTTTTAATATTTATTATTATGATGCAGGTGAAGGCAGTGTCGGTGTTCCGGCATTCATTGTACGAGTGCAAAATGGGACTATGTACTTTCCAGATGGCTCAACATCCGCAGGTGATACAACCTTAAAAGTAGCTTTTTATCCCGGCTCGTTTACTGGCGGGCCATTTACGGCGCAAGGCTTACTAACTGTATTGCGAATCAATTAAACGGGACGGAGAGCGTCCCTGGTATTTAGGGAACGATGAGTGGACCGAGGCGAAGCCGAAGGTCCCAGAGTGAGTGAGTAAAACGAACGAACGACGAGGAGAGAACGAATGAGCAATACAGCATTACTAGGGTCC
>Ga0194129_10006430_pt1 | contig 14425 bp, 10 predicted proteins | sample TA2KigCa35mmetaG_FD_150862 | JGI IMG/M metagenome (GOLD analysis project Ga0194129, IMG submission 150862) | Freshwater microbial communities from Lake Tanganyika, Tanzania - TA2015038 Kigoma Deep Cast 35m | ecosystem: Environmental > Aquatic > Freshwater > Lake | place: Tanzania: Lake... | reverse complement strand
TGGCCACGTTCCTTGAGGCGGCGGGCCATATTGGCGCCCATCCGGCCGGTGCCCACGAAGGCGATGCGTGCGGGGTGCATCCCGGGCTTGTAGGCGCCCCCCACCCGGCCGGTCAAAGCATTAGCCGCTCAGCCGATGATCCCGCGGATCACGTGGCCGTGCACGTCGGTGAGGCGGCGGTTGATGCCGTTGTGGTAAAACGAGAGCTTCTCGTGATCCAGGCCGAGCAGGTGCAGGGCGGTCGCGTGCAGGTCGTAGCTGTAGGCGGGATCGACCACGGCCTTGAAGCCGAGCTCGTCGGTGGCTCCGTGGGCCGTGCCGCCCTGGATGCCGCCGCCCGCCATCCACGCGGTGAACGCCGCGGGATTATGGTCGCGGCCCTTGCCGCCCCCGCCTTGCGCGCCGGGTTGCCGCCCGAACTCCGTCGTGCAGATCACGAGCGTGCTCTCCAGGAGGCCGCGGGATTTCAGATCGGTGAGCAGCGCCGCCGCCCCGGTGTCGAGGATCGGCCCCCAGTAGCCGTGGTCGCGCACGACGTCCTCGTGGCTGTCCCAGTTGGGCCGGATCTTCTTCGTGGCGGTGTTTTCCGCCCCGCAGAAGATCTGGACGAAACGCACCCCGCGCTCGACGAGGCGGCGGGCGAGCAGGCACTGCCGGCCGAACGGGCCGATGTCCTCGTGCTCCAGCTGGTAGAGGCGCCGCGTCGCCTCACTCTCCCCGCGCAGCTCCGTCGCCTCGGTCGCGCTCAGTTGCAGCCGCGCCGCGAGCTCGTAGGCCGAGATCCGGGCTGGCGGCCTTCTCCTTGGCCGCGCTGGCGCGCGTCACCCACCAGTTCGCCTCGTCGAAATCCGGGTTGCGCGTCGGGAAACCCGCCCCGGTGTCCCGCCACCAGGCCTCCAGCGCGGCGCGCAGCTCCCGGACCTTCTCGGGCCGGTCCGCCGCGAGGTCGCGCGTCTCGCTGAGGTCCTCGGCGAGGTGGTAGAGCTCCGTGCACGGGCCGACGATGAGCTTGCCGTAAGGCGTCTGGTCGGGCGTGAAACCGCGCGGGTCCAGGTAGTCGCCGAACCAGTGGATGAGTTTCCAGTCGCCCTTCCGGAGGACGGCGCAGGGCGTCCGGCCGTACATCGCGGTGTAGGTCGGCATATGCCACGCCAGCGTGTCGCGGGCGAGGCCGCCCGCGCCCGTGAGCACGGGCAGCAGGCTGAGGCCGTCGAGCCGGTGGCCCGCGGGCGGGGTCGCGCCGGCGAGCGCGGCGTAGGTCGGATAGAAGTCGATCACGTGCACGGGCACGTCGGTGCGGGCCCCGGCGGGCACGCGGCCCGGCCAGCGGACGAGGAGCGGGACGCGGATGCCGCCCTCGTAGGGCGAACCCTTGCCCTCGCGCAGCGGCGCGCAGCTCGCCATCCGGGACAGGCCGCCGTTGTCGCTGGTGAAGACGACGACCGTGCGGTCGGTGAGCCGGAGCGCGTCGAGCCGGGCCAGCAGGCGGCCGACCTCATTGTCGAGGTGCTCCAGCATCGCGAGGTACTCGGCCGTGGGGCGCTCGCTAAACTTGGCGGCCGGGGCGGTGGTGCGCCGGTAACCGCGCGCGGCGTGCTTCTCGATCAGGGCCGCGGGAGCCCGGAGCCGCGTATGCGTGGTGAAGTGCGCCGCGTAGGCGAACCACGGCCGGTCCCGGTGGCGCTCGATGAAGCCGATGATCTCGTCCGTGATGGCGGTCACGGCCTTGTCCTCCGGGTGGTCGGGCTCGTGCGCCGCGCCGCAGAAGTCGAAGCCGTAGCGGTCGAAGTACTTCCCGCCGTCACGGGCCCGAAGCGTCGCCGCCGGGTAGTGGTCGGCAATGTGCCACTTGCCGCTCAGGCCCGTGGCGTAGCCAGCGCGGCGGAGGGTGGCGGCGAGCGTGGCGACGTCGGGGGACATCGCCACGTTGGGCTCCGGGATGCGCAGCGCGGCCCGCGGCGGCTCCTGCTCGTGGATGACCTTGAAGACGCCGCTGCGCGCGCCGTACTGCCCGGAGAGGAACGCCGCGCGCGTCGGCGAGCACTGCGCGTCGGCGTAGGCGTTGGTGAACCGCATCCCCTGCGCGGCGAGACGGTCGAGGTTGGGCGTGGGGACGTCCGTGTTCCCGTAGCAGCCGAGGGCGGTCCAGCCCATATCGTCGGTCAGGATATGCAGGATGTTGGGCTGGGCCGTGGACGGCGCGGGCCCGGCGGCGGCCCACTCGCCGGCAGCCGCGAGCGGCAGCAGGAGGGAGTGGAGGATGGAACGGGGATTCATCGGGGCGGGGTGAAGGGGCGGAGGCGGCGCGGGCCGGGTCAGAACGACCCGCGGACGCCGACGTTGGTGTAGTAGCCCAGCTCCTGCCAGCGCTGGCCGCGGGCGTAGGCCGGGGTGGAAGGGGCGTAGCGCTGCTGGTTCTGGACGAAGCCGCCGAGGTCGACCACGGAGGCGTAAAGCGAGTACCTCCGGCTGAGGCTGTACTGCGCGCTCAGGCCGACACGGGTCCGCCGCGCCTGGTAGTTGTAGGTGCCGGCCGGGACGGTGGCGCTCGGGGCGACCAAGCCGCGCTGGGTGTCCCCGAGGTAACTGAGCGTGGCCTTCACCGCGAAGCGCGGGCGCACGAGGTTGATGCCGCCCGCGAGGCTCTCGGGGTTGTAGCCGGTGAAGTCGCTGGTGTTGCTGCCGGAGAGGCTGAGCTTGGTGGCGTTGACGAAGACCTGGAGGCCGCGCGCCCACGCGGGCAGGAAGGTGAGCGCCTGACGGTAGCTGAGCTCGAAGCCGGTGATGCGGGCGTCGCCGACGTTCGCGCGGGTGCTGAGCTCGTAGCCGAGGAGGGCGGGATCGGACTCGAGGCCGTAACTCTCGAGCAGGGCCGGCGTGGCGTCGGTGCGGACCACGCCGAAGAAGTTGCGGATGTCCTTGCGGAAGACCCCGACCGAACCGACGCCACCCTTCAGCTGGTAGGACTCGAGCGTGAGGTCGTAGCTGTCGGCCGTCCACGGCATCAGGCCCGGGTTGTTGACGGAGATCGTGGGCGAGGCGGCGTCGGGCTCGCTGATGGTGGTGCCAGGGACGATGAGGTTGACGTTCGGGCGGCCGAGCGTGCGCGCGTAGGCGGCGCGGAGGAGGAGATCCTCGCGCACGGTGAAGGCGGCGTTGAGGCTGGGGTAGAGGCCGTCGTAGGTGCGGCCGGCGCGGGCGCCCCGCTCGACGTAGCGGAGCCGGCGCAACGCGAGGGCGTCCCCGGGGACGAGCACGCGCTGGCCGGCGGCGTTGCGCACGAAGGAGCCGTCGCGGTTGCGCTGGTACTGGGCGTTCGGGTCGTTGAGGGGGCCGGAGCCGCGGGCGTCGGTGCGCTCGAAGCGGACGCCGCCCACGAGCCAGAGCCGCTGGCGGAGGAGGCGCAGGTCGGCGCGGAGGTAGGCGGCGGTGACGGTCTCGCGGAACTCCCGGGAGTTGGAGACGTAATTCTGGTGGGTCGTCGGCAGGTCCTCGACGAACCAGCCGGGCTGGCGGAGGAACAGCTGGTGGAACTTCTGGGGGCTGATCCAGCGGACGGGCTGGCCGAAGAGGTTGGGGGCGTCGGCGAGGAAGGCCTCGTCGAACACGTCGAACCGCCCGGCGCGGCGCGCGGCCTCGTCCGAGGCGCCCTCGGGCCGGAAGTTCCAGAGGCGCGGGAAGGAGCGCTGGTCGCGGCGGGAGGCGTCGAGGGCGGCGCCGGCGCGCAGCGTCAGCGGGAAGCCGGGGTCGAGCTCGCGGCCGACGTCGAGGCGGAGGTTCTGGCGGGTGGTGCTGGCGTCGCTGGTGGCGGTGTTGCCGCTGGCGAGGGAGTAGTTGGCGCCGTCGAGCAGGTCCACCGTCTGGCCCGCGCGGTTGCGGGCGGAGTAGCGCGTCGGGATGATGCCGCCGGAGGTCTGCAGGTCATCGCCGCGGAGGACGAGGTTGGAGAGGGTGGCCGGCGCCATATTGAAGGTGCCGGACTCGATGTCGGGCCGGTAGGTGCCCGAGCGGGAATACGAGGCGGCGGCGTCGATCCGCCAGGGGTCGCCCCGGTGGCGGTAGCGGAGCGTGTGGTGGCGGGTGACGCTGCGGATGTCGACGTTGGTGCCGCTGTTGTTCATCCCGACGGAGCCGACACCGGTGGCCGCGCCCTGCATCCAGCGGTCGGTGCCGGTGGCGCCGGCGCCGTAGTTGAACTGCAGCACGTTGCGCGTGATGTAGAGCTGGTACGAGCGGTACTGGGTGCTGGCCGACAGCGTGCCGTGCCGGCCAACGCGCCAGTCGAGCCCCGCCTGCCCCTGCAGGGTGGAAAAGGTCTGGGCGAGGCTGTTCCACTGGCTCGTGGTCTGCACCAGCCGCACGAGGTCCCACGTCGCACTCTCGTCGGTGTCGGCGGTGCCGGTCTCCATCGGCTTGTGCCGCCACGTGCGGGAGGCGCCGACAGTGACGGCGAGGTTGCGGGAGACGGGGTGGAGGTAGCTGACGTCGAAGGATGGCTGGATGAAGCTCGGGCTGGTCCCGGTGCGGCTGCTGCGCGGGGTGTGGTTGCGGGGGCCCGGATCGAAGGTGAAGCCGCCGCGGTCGTGGAACATCGTGTACGCGTTGACCTCGAGCCGCGGGCGCCGGGCCTCGAAGCCGCTCCGGCTGATGAGGTTGATGGAGCCGCCGAGACCGGAGGCGGGCAGGTCGGGCGTGGGCACCTTCGTGATCTCCACGCGGGAGATGTTGTTCATCGGCACCTGGCGCAGGTCGAGGGAGCGGCTGTTGCCGGAGAAGGCGCCCGCGACCTCCCCGCCGTCGATGGTGAGCCCGGTGTTGTTGCCCGGGAAACCGCGCAGCGAGGCGGTGGTCGGCTCGGACCCGGAGGTCTCGATCGAGACGCCCGGCAGGAAGAGCAGGAACTCCCCGATGTTCTCGGCCCCGCGGTCCCCGAACTCGTCGATCGCCACCACGCTCTTCAGGTTCGGGGCCGCCCGCTGCTCGTTCGCCGACAGCGCCTGGGCCGACATCTCCCGGTCCTCCACCACCGTGACCCGGTCGAGACGGACCACGCCCTCGCCCCGGACCAGCTCGAAATCGCGGGTGGCCACGCCCCCCGCGGGCACGGTGACAGCCTCGACTGCGGTGGCGAAGCCGACGTAGGAGGCGCGGAGGCGGACGGGCCCCGCGGCCACCCCGGTCAGCCGGTAGACGCCGGCGTCATCGGTCAGGACCTCGCGGGCGGAACCCTCCAGCGCGACGCGGACGTTGCCGAGCGCGCCGCCGGTGGCGGCTTGGACGATGCGGCCCTCGATGACGCCCGGGGCCGCGGGCTGGGCGGGGAGCGGGGTGAGCAGGGCGAGGGCGGGCAGCAGCAGGAAGCGCAGCATCGGGGGCGGGGGTTGATGGGGAACACAGCGGCGGACCGGGCGGGAAGCGAGGCCAACCCGGCGGTTCCGGGCGGGAACCGCCGGGCCGGACGCTTCCGCATCGCCAGCAAACGCCGGATCGCTTGGTTTCCGGGAATGCCGCCCACCCCCAGCCGCAGCCGCTCCCGCCCACCCTTCTTCACCGCTGTTCGGTCCGGGCGCCGGCTGCTGGCGGCGCTTCTGGTCGCCGTCGCCGGCGGCACGGCGGCCGCCGCGCGCGACGGGCGGCCGAACATCGTCGTGATCCTTTCCGACGACCAGGGCTACGCCGACATCGGCTCCAATCCCCACCACCGGCCCGAGGTCGCGACGCCCCACCTCGACGCCCTGGCGCGCGAGGGTGTGCGCTTCACCCAGGGCTACATCAGCGGGCCGGTGTGCTCGCCCACCCGGGCCGGCCTGATGCTCGGCCGCTACCAGCAGCGCGTCGGCGTCTACACGGCCGGCGACGGCGGCCGGGGGTTCGACCCGGGCATCCCGATCTTCCCGGCGATGCTGCCGGCCGACTACGCCAGCATCGCGATCGGCAAATGGCACCTCGGGCTCGACGACGATTACCCCGCGCTGCGGTGGCACCCGATCAGCCGCGGCTTCAAGGAGTCCTACAACTTTATGGGGCGCGGCGGGCACGATTACTTCCGGAGCACCGGCGTGAAGGGCCGGGACGACGAGTCCGCGCCGCTTTACCGCGGACGCGAGCGCACTGGCTTCCAAGGTTACCTCACCACGCGCTTCAGCGAGGAGGCGGTGGCGTTCATCGGCCGCCACCGGGCGGAGCCGTTCTTCCTCTACCTGGCCTACAACGCGGTCCACGCGCCGGCCCAAGCGCCGCCGGCGGACCTCGACCGCATCCGGCGGGAGCACCCCGGCCTCGGCGAGGCGCGCGTCATCCTGATGGCGATGCTCCACCACCTCGACCTCGGGGTCGGCGCGGTCGTCGCCAAGCTCAAGGCGGAGGGCGTGTGGGGGAACACGCTGCTGTTCTACCTCACCGACAACGGCGGTCCGCGCGGGATGGCCGCCGACAACACGCCCCTGCGCGGCCACAAGGCCTCCCTGTACGAGGGCGGCATCCGCACGCCCTTCCTCGTGAGTTGGCCCGCGCGCTTCCCGGGCGGCCGCACGATCGACACGCCCGTCCTCTCGCTCGACCTCCTGCCGACCGCGCTCGACGCCATCGGCGCCGCGCCGCCGGCGGGCACGGTCTTTGACGGCCGGAGCCTCCTGCCGCTGCTGACCGGCGCGACCACGCGCCACCACGACCGGCTGCATTGGAGCAGCGGGGGCCTGAACGGCGAATGGGCCGTGCGTGAGGGCGACTGGAAGCTCCACGCCCTCCGCGACCAGCGCGAGCTGATCAATCTGGCCGAGGATCCGGCCGAGGCGCGTAACCTCGCCGCGGAGCACCCCGAGAAGGTGCGGGCGCTGACGGCGCTCCACGAGGCGTGGCTGGAGCCGATGGCGGAGCCCATCACCGGCGGCTCGAAGCGTTGGGGCGCGGCCGGCGGCGGGGACAGCCAGCGGGCCAAGGATCGCGCCGCCAAGAAGGCGTCCCGGAAGCAGGAACGGACGCCGGGGAAGCAGCCCTCCCCGGCCGCCCCGCCGCCGTAGCGGCCGGACGCGGGGGAAAGTGGTGGTAGGACCTGGATTCGAACCAGGGAAGGCGTAAGCCAGCAGATTTACAGTCTGCCCTCGTTGGCCACTTGAGTATCCTACCGACAGGGGCCGGAAAAGTCTGGCCCGGCCGGGGGGACGGCAAGGATTTTCTTGCCCGCGCCCCCGGCCGTCGCCGGCTCAGCGCGCCGCGGCCGCAACGAGTTCCAGGAAACTGCGCGCCTCGAGGCTCGCGCCGCCGATCAGGCCGCCGTCGATGTCCTTCTGCGCCAGCAGCTCCGGCGCGTTGGCCGGCTTCATCGAGCCGCCGTAGAGGATCCGGATGCGCTGCGCGGCCGCGTCGCCGAAAAGCTTCACCAGCAGGCCGCGGATGAACGCGTGCACCTCCTGGGCCTGCTCCGTCGTCGCCACCTTGCCGGTGCCGATCGCCCAGACCGGCTCGTAGGCGATCACCAAAGTCGGGGCCAGCTCGCGGCTGACGCCCTCGAGCCCGCGCTCCACCTGGGTCTGGACCACCTTGAGGGTGGCGCCCGCCTCGCGCTCGGCGAGGGTCTCGCCCACGCACACGATGGGCTTCAACTGGTGCTTGAGCGCGGCGAGGACCTTGCGATTCACGCCCTCGTCGGTCTCGCCGAAGAGGGTGCGGCGCTCGCTGTGGCCGAGGATCACGTGCGTCGCGAAGATCGCGCGCAGCATCGGGGCCGAGACCTCGCCGGTGAAGGCGCCGCTGGCCTCCGCGTGCATATTCTGGGCGCCGAGGCGGACCTCGGAACCCTCCAGCGCGCGGCCGACCGCCTCGAGCGCGGTGAACGGCGGGCAGACGACCACCTCGACCGCCCCCTGCTTGCCGATGGCGGCGACGACCTCCTGCGCCAGGGCCACGCCCTCCGCGGAGGTCTTGTTCATCTTCCAGTTGCCGGCGATGACCTTCTTGCGAGTGTTCATAAGGGGAGGGATCAGGACTCGAGCAACGCTACGCCGGGGAGCACCTTGCCCTCGAGGTACTCGAGGCTGGCGCCGCCGCCAGTGGAGCAGTGGCTCACCTTGCCGGCGACCTTGAACTTCTTGGCCGCGGTGGCGGTGTCGCCGCCGCCGACGACCGTGGTGGCACCCTTGGCGGTGGCCTCGGCAATGGCCTCCGCCATCGCGCGCGTGGCGCCGGCGAAGGCGTCGAACTCGAACACGCCCGCCGGGCCGTTCCAGACGATGGTGCGAGAGGAGAGGATCGCCTCCCGGTAAAGCGCGATCGAGCGCGGGCCGGCGTCCATCCCTTCCCAGCCGTCGGGGATGCCCGAGGCGAGGTCGGCGGGACGGGTGTTGGCGTCCGGCGCGAAGCGGTCACCGGCGAGGAAGTCGACCGGGAAGACCAACTCGACGCCGCGGGCCTTCGCCTTGGCCTCGAGTTCCGCGACGATCTTGGCGCCCTCGGCATCGAACAGGGAGCCGCCGATCGCCATCCCGCGGTTCACCTTGTGGAAGGTGTAGGCCATCCCGCCGCCGATGATGACCTTGTTGGCCTTCTCGAGCAGGTTGTGGATGAGCGGGATCTTGTCCGCGATCTTCGCGCCGCCGAGGATGGCGAGCAGGGGGCGATCCGGGTTCTCCAGCACCTTCGCGAAGGCCTTCAGCTCGGCCTCCATCAGGAAACCGGCCGCCTTCTCCTTCAGCGCGACGCCGACCATCGAGGAATGCGCGCGGTGGGCGGTGCCGAAGGCGTCGTTGACGAACACGTCGCCGAGCCGGGTGAGCGAGGCGCGGAAGGCGGCCTCGCGGGCGGGGTCCGCCTTCAGCTTCGTCTCCGTGCCGTCGGCATTCTTCACCTTCACCTTGCCCTCCTCCTCAAGGTGGAAGCGCAGGTTCTCGAGCAGCACGACGTCTCCGGGGCGCAGGGCGCCGGGGGCGCACGCGGCCTCGACCTCGGGCCCGACGCAGTCCGGCAGGAAGCGCACCGGGCGGCCGAGGAGCTTCTCCAATTCCACCGCGACGGGCTGCAGGGAGAACTTGGCGATGCGCTGGCCGTCCGGACGACCCAGGTGGGACATCAGCACCACGGCGGCGCCCTCGGCGAGGGCGTGCTGGAGGGTGGGGAGCGCGGCGGCGATCCGCTGGTTGTTGGTGATCGCGCCGGTGGCCTTGTCCTGCGGGACGTTGAAGTCGACGCGCATCAGGACGCGGCGGCCAGCGAGGTTCAGGTCGCGGATGGATTTGAAGGAGGGCATCAGGAGGGGCGGGCGGGACGGATGGGCAAAAAAAGGGCGGGGCGGCGCCGCGGCGGGAACGGTCCCGCGGCGGACGCCGGCCCCGCGGCCGGACACGGGCTCAGAGCTTGGCGGCGATCTTGCGGGTCAGATCGACGACCCGGTTGGAGTAGCCCCACTCGTTGTCATACCAGGACACGAGCTTGAAGAACTTGGAGTTCAGTTCCACGCCGGAGCCCGCGTCGAAGATCGACGAGCTCTTGTCGTGGATGAAGTCGCTCGAGACGACCTCGTCGCCGGTGTAGGACAGGATCCCCTTCAGATAGGTCTCGCTGGCGCGCTTCATCGCCTCGCAGATCGCCTTGTAGGAGGTCTCCTTGGTGGTGCGCACGGTCAGGTCGACCACGGACACCGTGGGGGTCGGCACGCGGAAGGCCATCCCGGTGAGCTTGCCCTTGACCTCGGGGATCACGAGGGCGGTGGCCTTGGCGGCGCCGGTGGTGGACGGGATGATGTTCTGCGCCGCGGTGCGGCCGCCCTTCCAGTCCTTCTTCGAGGGGCCGTCGACCGTCTTCTGGGTGGCGGTGTAGGCGTGGACGGTGGTCATCAGGCCCTCCTCGATCCCGAAGCCCTCCTTCAGGAGGACGTGCACGATCGGGGCGAGGCAGTTCGTGGTGCAGGACGCGTTGGAGATGATGTTGTGCTGGGCGACGTCGAGCTTCTCGTCGTTCACACCCATCACGACCGTGATGTCCTCGCCCTTGGCCGGGGCGGAGATGATGACCTTGCGCGCGCCGGCGGCGAGGTGGCCCTTGGCCTTCTCGGCCTCCGTGAACAGGCCGGTGGACTCGATGACCAGCTGGACGCCCAGCTTGGCCCAGGGGAGCTCGGCCGGGGTCTTGGCGCTGACCACGAGGATCTCGCGGCCGTTGACGATCAGGACGTCGTCCTCGGCCTTGTCGGGGGACGACTTGCGCGAGCCGACCGTGCCGCTGAAGCGACCCTGCGTGGAGTCGTACTTGAGCAGGTAGGCGAGGTTGTCGGCGGGCACGATGTCACCGACCGCGACGACATCGAGGGTCTCCCCAAGGAGGCCCTGCTCGACGAGGGCGCGGAAGACGAGGCGGCCGATGCGGCCGAAACCGTTGATAGCGACTTTGACTGCCATAGTGGGACTCCGGAGTGGTGTGGGTTGGTTTGCGTTTTGGGAAGGGGGCCGCGCGGGCGCGGATTTCTGAAAAAAAGGGGCGGGCGGGGCCGGAAGCAAGGGTTTTGGCGGGCCAATTCAGCGGGCGGCCCAGAGGGCGCAGGCGAGGGGCGGCAGCCAGAGGGAGGCCTCGAGCGGGCGGCGGGCGCCATGGGCGTCACCGAGGTAGAAGCGGTCCTGGTCGGCGAGGAGGCGCCACACCGCGGGGTCGGGCGCGAGGGCGGCCTCGTCGAGGGCGAGGGTGACGTCCTGGAGCGTAGGGTTGATGGCGAAGAGGAGGCGTTCGGGTCCGCGGGAGCGGTCGGCGTTGAGGAGGCAGGCGAGCGCGGGCCCGCCGAAGCCGTGGAAGAAGCGGAAGAAGCCCTCAGCGGGGCGGTCGTGGTGCCGCAGCAGGCGGCCGAGGTCGCCGCGGCGGAAGGCGATCCAGTCCGCGAAGTAGGCGTGGGAGCTGGCGAAGCGGTGGAGGCGCCGGTAGTCGAGGGCGTTGAGGTCGCCACGCTGGTAGGTGTTGTTCACCCCGAGCTTGGAGCGCAGGAAATCCTGCCCAGCAGAGAGCATCGGGATCCCGGCGGAGAGGAACAGCAGCGCGGCCATCAGGTGCGTGCGGCGGCGGTCGTGCTCGGTGGGCTGCGCGCCATCGTGGCCCGGCCGCTCGGTGATCACGTCGATCCAGGCCCGGTCGTCGTGGGACTCGGTGTAGTTGACCGTCTGGGCGGGCCACTTCGCGAAGTACCAAGGCGAGCCCCGCAGGAAGTACTCCATCCGCGCGGGGTCGCCGTTGCCGCGCACGTAGTCGCGGACGAAGTCCCGGTAGCCGTCGTTCCACGAGGCCCAGCCGGTGTCGCGGAGGGCGCCAGCGAGGTGGCCGCGGAAGCTCCACGGCTCGGCGATGAGGATGACGTCGGGGCGGACCCGTTTGAGCGCGGCCTCGACCTCGCGGAGCACGTCGAGGCCGATCAAGTCAGCGAGGTCGAAGCGGAAGCCGTCGACGCCGTACGCCTCCAGCAGGTGGAGGCAGCTGTCGATGATGAGCCGGCGCGCCATCGCGGACCGCGCGCGGAAGTCGTTGCCGCAGCCGCTCCAGTTGGTCGGCTGGCCAACGGCATCGTGCTCGAAATAGTAGGCGGGGTCGACGCGGGCGAGGTGCGGCGGCTCGCCCACGTGGTTATAGACCACGTCGAGCAGCACGGCGATCCCGCGGCGATGGAAGGCGGCGACGAGCTGCTGGAGCTCGCGGACGCCGGAGGCGCGTTCCGGCGCGAGGGCGTAGGTGCTGGCCGGTGCGAACCAGTTCACCGGCATATAGCCCCAGTGATACTCGGCGGGGCCGGCGGCGTCGAACTCCTGCACCGGCTGCAGCTCGACGCAGTTGACGCCCAGCTGGGCGAGGTGGAAGTCGGGGCTCTCGACCCACGCGCGCACCCCGGTGAACCCGCGGCGCTCCGCAGGGGTGGCGCGCACGGGGGCGTGGGCGGCGAGGTCGCGGACGTGGGCCTCGGCGATGACGAGGTCGTGCCAGGCGGGCGTCTGGAAGTCGCGGTCGCCGCGGCCGACCCACGCGGGGTCAAGCACGATGCCCGGCCCGCCCCGCCCGAGGGTTGCGGGGGCGTACGGGTCGAGGATGCGCGCGGCAGGGTCGAGGCCCGGGTGCACGCCCTCGATGGTGTACCAGTAGAACCAGCCGTGGAGATTGCGATCGAGCACGACCTCCCAGACCCCGGCCGCACCGTCGGCGCCCGCGGCCGGCCCGAGCGCGCAGGCCAGGGTCTCCCCCATCCCGCTCGGCTCCCGCGCGAGGTGGAGGGTGACGTGGCGCGCGCGGGGCGCGAACAACCGGAAACAGGTCTCCTCCCCGCGCACCAGCGCCCCGAGCGGCAGATCCGAACGCAGCTCATAGAAGAAGGCGCCCGGCTGGAGCGCCACCGATTCCCCGGCGCCGTCGGCCCAGCTCGCGCGCCACGCCTCCGCAAGGCTCAGGGGGGCGCTGAGCGAGAAACGCCAGAGGTGGCGCCCGGTGCGCCGCGGATCGAGGACGCGGTTCACGTTGCCCTGCGCGTCCCGGACGACATTCGGGGCCTCCGCCGGCGGGACCAGCCAATGGTGCTCGCCGGTCACGAACTTGAACCGCAGCCCCGCCGCGCTGAGGAACCGGGCGGAGTCGCCGCGCCAGATCCGCACGGGCCGGCCCTCGAGTTCCCCGGGGTGCAGGCGCCATTCCGGGCGGCCGATCGCGTCCTGCCAAGCGTTGAAGTCGCCCGCGAGGTAGACCTCGGCGGACGCACCGCCGAGCTCGGCGGTCTCCTCCGGGGAGAGGACGAAGCAGAGCGCGCCCCCGGGTTCGGCGAGGTAGCCGAAGTGCCGGGCCGCCGGCAGCGGGGGGGAGGCCTCAAGGCCGGAGGGCGACGGGCAGTGCCGGCCGAGGCTGAAGCGGGGCGGCGCCGCCAGATCCCAGTCGCGGTCCAGCTCGATCACGCCGACGGCGGGGGATTCCAGCCAGGCGCGGACGAGGCGGGGCGGGGGGACCATAAAGACCCCGCAGCATTCCCCGGACCAACCCAGCGACAAGCGGTAATTCGAATTTGCCGCGCCGGCGGAGCCCGCTTCTCCTCCCCGGATGTTCCCCCGCTTCCGTACCCTGTTCGCCTTCACACCCGTGTGATTGAGCCTGGTCCGCGCCGCCGCGACGGCGGAGCCGCTCGACGTCGTGGTCTACGGCGGCACGGTGGCGGGGATCGCGGCCGCGGTGCAGGCCGCACGGCAAGGAGCGAGCGTGGTCCTGCTGGAACCCGGCCCCGCGCTGGGCGGGATGACCGCCGGCGGGCTCGGCGCGGCCGACGTCGGGGACAAGCGCGCCGTGGGCGGGCTGGCGCGCGAGTTCTTCGGGCGCGTCCACGCCCACTACCGCGACCCGCGGGCCTGGCGCCACGAGACGCGGGCCGACTACCTGCCGCGCCATCCCCTCAACGTCGGCGAGGCAACCGGGCTGCACTGGTTCTTCGAGCCGCACGTGGCCTCACGCATCCTCAACGACCTGCTGCGCGAGGCGGGCGTAACCGCGCACCTCGGGGCCCGCCTCGACCGCGCCGACGGGGTCGACCGCGCCGGGCCACGCCTGACCGCGTTGCGCCTGCTGGACGGCCGGAGTTTCCGCGGCCGGACCTTCATCGACGCGACCTACGAGGGCGGGCTCCTCGCGGCGGCGGGGGTGAGCCACCGTACCAGCCGCGAGGCCAACCGCGAGCACGGCGAGACCCTTAACGGCGTCCGCTCCCTGCCCCCCGAGCGCACCGCCGGCCTCGACCCCTTCGTGGTGCCGGGCAAACCGGCGAGCGGCCTGCTGCCCGGGGTCGCCCCCGCGCGCCCGGACCCATGGGCGAGGCCGACCCCGGGGTGCAGGCCTACACCTTCCGCGTGTGCCTGACCGATGTGCCCGGCGACCGCGTGCCCCTCACCCGGCGCTGGCGGACCCGGCCGCGGAAGCTGGAGGCGCGGCCGTCGCGGAACTCGTGATCGCGCTGGCCGGGCTCACGCCCTGAGCCGGCACGATTCAATTGGAGGCGGAGCAACGCGGTGAGATGGCGACCGCATTTCAGCGGCGAGAGACCGAGGAATACCCGGAGGGTATGGCGACGGGAGAGAGCCACTGAAAGGTGCCGTCCAGTCACCTCGATGCGACCCGATCAACTAAATCGTGCCGGCTGAGCGCCGGCCCGAAAAGGTCGACGCGCGGCCGCGTTCCTGCCTAAGGTCGCGCGCGATGACCCCCGCCCCCCGCTCCCGCCGCGCGTTCCTCGGCCAGGCCCTGGCCGCCGCCGGAGCCACCGCCCTTTTGCCCCCGCCGCTGCGCGCCGCACCCGCGCCGGACTGGACGATCGGCTGCCTGAACCGGCCGTGGACCAAGTGGAGCTGCGACGCGATGCTCGACGGCGTGAAGGCCGCGGGGTTCACCGAGGTGGGGCTGCAGACCCCGACGAAGGACGATCCGTTCGTCGCCGCGA
>Ga0194129_10006429_pt1 | contig 14428 bp, 9 predicted proteins | sample TA2KigCa35mmetaG_FD_150862 | JGI IMG/M metagenome (GOLD analysis project Ga0194129, IMG submission 150862) | Freshwater microbial communities from Lake Tanganyika, Tanzania - TA2015038 Kigoma Deep Cast 35m | ecosystem: Environmental > Aquatic > Freshwater > Lake | place: Tanzania: Lake... | reverse complement strand
CATCTCTATTGGTACCCGGACTTGCTGACCCTAAAAAGTTTTTTACGTATACAACAATGTAAATTCCAGCAGCCTTTAGTCTGGTAATTCGATTTTCTAGTTCTTCAAAATTAGGATTTTCTGAAATAATGACCTCAAGCCTACCGCCCTGATTGTGTTCAGAAAAGAACCGCCTTGATGAAGTTCCATCTAGATTATTATAGCTCCCCAAATCAAGTTTGAGTAATTTTAAACGATTTGATTTTGTTGCAAATGTCTCTGAATACCTAAAACTACCGTCAACAACGTTTACATCAGCTTCTGCGGGTACTGGGTATCTTGTGTTAGGCCGAGCCCCGCGAGTAGTTATATCAGCTACTCGGGCTGTACGATATTTCCTATCGTAAGCGTCTGTACGTACTGTAAAGTCTGCATTTGATTCATTTGAGATTTGATGGGCTTGATATTCTTCTGGTCCTGCCCAAGGCTTAATAAGTTTATGCGGTTCTATAATCTGAACATTTGAATCAATAGATTTTAAAGATTCTCGTAAAGCATCTATAGTAATTGCTTGCTTTTTAAATATATCTATAAGTTCATCTTTTTTGGAAATTATTCTTTTTATGTAGTCGTCTGTGGTTTCAGTAGGGCCTTGTGACCATTGCACACCACTAACAGTGTCGCCAAAATAATCTAAGTATGTGTTTCTAACGTGTTCAATCCAAACACTTGTTGGTAAAGATGCTTCTAAAAATCTGCTATGTGTACTTTCTTTTACTGCATGAAACAACTCAGCAGCACTTTTTGCAAACCCTACAAAAAGTGCAGCAACTATAGACCGGCCTTGTAGTTTACCGCCAGTTTCACTAATCTTGTTTGCGGATATACCAAACCATCCGCGTACCATGGGTAGCGTACCAACCATGTAGGTGTAAACACCTTTCCACAGTCCTGATAACGATACCGATGTTATGTTTGTGTATTTCATCTTGTTTTATAAACCAGCAGTCTCAAAATCAAGATCGCCTAATACAAGAACACCACCATCTCCAGATTGCTCTGGTAGAACATTACCAGCACTGTTTGCTAAAGATTGTCCTTGATCATTTGTGCAAGTAATTGTTATACCGCCTGCAGATACACCAGGATCCACAGCGTATAGTTTTGCCTGTAGTGCTGAGATGTAAAAACCTTCTTTAATATCTAAACTATTAAATATGTTACTAATTTCTGTAGTAAGTTTACTTGTGTAGTTTGCCCACTCAGGTGAACTATTATTTAAACTTGTACGAACCTGCACAACAATATTTACAGACCTAACTGGTACGGAGTGAATAACATAAGCAACACCTGCAGCCTTAGATTCTTCAACTGCTTGTGAAATACGCGAACGCAGTGAAACTGATAAACCACTTACCAAGTCAGTTGGCTGTACCTGAACCACGATGTAACCAGGATACGGGCTACTAATTTCCCCAGCAACAATTCGGCTGTTGTCATAAATCTTACAGCGACGAACTCCAGATACAGCTTCAACACTAGCTTTAATAACGCTTGTTGTACCCTTCCCAAGATTTTGAATGTAGGTTTTAAACCTGTCTCTAGCTTCGTCTTCGGTCTCGTCAGATACACCACCAGACAAGCCGCCAGATAATGCCGTAGTATATGTTCCATCCATAGTTGATGCAACAATAAACTTCAAACTGCTAAGAGATGAATTTAAAGGCCTTAAAATAGTTCCAGAAGGTAAATTTGATAGGCTAGAATTTTCTGTACAAGTTACATTAACAGTTTTGAAGTTAACAGTATTTCCAGGAGATCCAAAACTATCTGTTGAAGTATCTACTGTAAATTGAAATTCTCCAGAATCTGTGTATAAAATTTCTTGACTATTTATGTTACCTGTATAAGTTGTATTTGCAGGGCGAATAATATGTATAGTCCCTTTAGATGGCGACCCAGTTTTCATAACAAAGTTGAAATCTGCAAACCTTTTTCTAAGACTTTCTCCAGTTGCTGTGGTTATATAAAAAGACTGGGTGAGGTCTTTGAAGTATTGCCAGTAGCCCCCAATAGCCGCCCCTACTCCGCGTACAAGAGTTCCAATAATAGAACCCGTACTAAAGTCAGTCAGCTTTGGTTTACCAACAACTGCGTCTTGTGCTTGAATAATATTTTCTTGAATATCTGCAATAACTTGTTCAGTTGTTTTTGCTTCAAACTCAATGTCAGCCATTATGAATACCTACACATAAGTAATTTGTCCGTTTCCAGAGCCAACAGTAAGTGACTGTGGATCGTCCATACCTTTTACGTAGTACTTGATTACAAATTCTATTCTACCTGTTGTTGGGTCAAAAAAGCCCAGTTCAATGTTTTCCAAGATTATGTTTTTATCTAAACTTACTGCATCAGCTAGTGTATTTACAAATGATCGTATCCACTCATTCGTAAGTGGTTCTGATACAAGCCTTCCAAGCACTGAACCATAAGTAGCACCATCCTGAATAATAATGAGTGGTAAATAAGGATCTTCAGAGTTTTGATAGGACGAATACAAAGCTGTGTAAGTACCTAAGGGGGTTCTAAGCCGCCTTATAAGGGCATTGCGGGCAGCGGCTGCCCCAACGGAAACAGCCAGATCGCCGTTTACTACCTCGAGATCCAGGTCTTCTCTGGGTAAGCCTGAGATGACAGCAAGCTCGGTTTCCATTGTAAGGTCCCCAAGGCCTAGAACATTTAATTCTTCTTCATCCATTTACTCTGCTTCCTGTAACTTGATTTCATCCTGATCTGTAATAAAAGCGGGTACGGCGCTCATACCTTCCCACTGAGCAAGTTCAAGATGTTTCTTTGTCTTGGATTGAGTGGCAGGTAAACCAGCAGGTGTAGTTGCAGTTTCTGCTGTCACAGAAGTGGTGCTAGGTGCAACATTGGGGTTTATATTAACATTAGACCCCTTTAAGTTTATTGCACCGCTAGCAACAATATTTGTTGTACCTGTAGAAGTTATTTCAACTGTACCATCTGAATGTACTTTTACTTTAGTCTTTGCAACCGTTACAGCATTATCTGCAGAAAGTTTTAGATCTGTATCTGTAGTAATAAACGTTTCTTTTTTAGCAGAAACAACAATTTTATCTGTTGCCACCAAAGCAATATCTTTTGCTGTAAGTCCAAACTCATCTTTGACAGTAGTAATAATGTTCTGAGCTCGCTGAGCAAGCATATCTGCTTCCTGCAACATCATGTGAGCCAACATAATTCGACTGTGAGCATTATCAACCAAAACAGGAGACTCAAACCGCATAGCGGTTCCTGCACGCCAGAGAAGCGATTTTAAAATACGAATGTCATTTGCACTTTGAAGGCTTACACTGTTGCCCGTTTCCATATGAACTGCATTTGTTGCAATTACATCTGCAATCTGACCTCGACTGTTTTTAAGGCGCTCCAGAGCGTCTTCCATGTAGTTTTCAGAGTTGTCAGATACTAAGTCTGCTAATACAGCAATGAGGTCTTCTAGGGCCTTGTAGTCGGTTGTAGCAACACCTTCAAGCTCTTTGGCAAGAATCTTATGCAGGTTTAGTGCTATCTGCAATTTAAGCTTTGCAATGACGTTTGGGTGAGAGTCTTCCGGTGGTATCTGTTTTGTGCCCGCGCGGGGGTCAGCAACCAGCGTACTATTCATGGACTTCTTGGCGGTAGCCAGTGATCCGACAGCCTGCTGCGATGAATCTTTAGCCTGAGGTCTGACACCCTTTGTAGCAAACCCGGCTACTTTGCTTGTAGAAGCCATTACTTGGTGTCCTTAAGCTGCTTGAAAGCTTCACGGAGCACTTGTCCGTTAGATACGTAAGCTGACAGACGATAACCCTCGGCGGCGTAACCTTCAATAATTTCATCGCTCAGGTTTAGCTCAGCAGCTTTCTTTACGCGGTCCAAAGCTGTAAGACTTGCTACAAGTGCGAAAGCCTCAAAACCCAGGACTCCCCCGTAGGATTTTACATTTTGTTTCCATCCTGCAAAAACTGTTGCTGGGGCTTGTCCATCAAAACTCAGAATTAGTTTGTCATATTTATTGTCACTACCAGATCCCGAAATATAATTTTTGCTAAGGCTTTCTATGGTATCAAGCTGAACACTTAGAATTACTGATTGAAGGTCTTGAGATACAGCTTCTATAGAAGGCGTAGTTGAAATCCATGACCAAATTTCAGTAACTTCACTAGAAAGTCTTTTATCTGCCAAGTAGTCTAAAACAATATTTGAAATATTTGGTTTACCTTTGCATAGTGTCTTTAACTTTGATAACCATACACCATAGTTAGTAGGGTCAGCACCGTATTGTTGATATAGCGAAACAACTATATTTGCATCACTATAACTAATTTGATCTAAAAGTGTATCTAAGTATCTTAAAGCCATAAAACACTTATAATTATTTACTGTACGAAACCCTGCAATAGCAATAACTTCATCTGCCTCTGGTTTAATGCTTACCTGGCTTCCAGAAAGTGTCCATGTTTCTGTTGCACTTAAATTAGTAAGTTGCCCCCAACGAGAAAGCAAATCTGGGTGTGCTGCAAGTGCTCCAGAATGTAAGTTGTTAAACGCATAAAACGGCAGTAATTCAGAAATTATTTCTGCATCAGATTTTTCTGGATTTGCTAATTTTTCAGTTTGGTAAACACTGTAAAGCACGGGGTTGTAAGTTTCAAGGTTGTCTTGAGCAGCCAAGTAATACAGGTTACCTGGAATAGATGGTATAGCTAGAGAGCTCGAAATATTAGCCTCTAGAATTGCTGGATCTTTTTGGTAGCCTGGCCTTGTATAAGTCTGCAACGACGGTATGCTTGACAGCGGAGATAGATTTTTATCGTATGTATACACATAAGAACAAACCAGTTCACGCATGTTTTTACACAGGGCTGCAAGGGCGTTTGCGGGGTCTTCAGCAATCATTCGGGTGCTATCTGCCGCATCTGCAGTAACGCGGCTTATATGGCCCTGTAGTGCGGTCAAACCTTTAAGGTCCTGTACAAGACTGGCAGCATTAGAGACTACCTTGGCAACCTCAGGGTTACTACCAAGTGCAGCACTACGTAGTGTGTGTTGTCCTGTACTTAAATTCATAATTTAGCTACCGTAAGTAGGCCTTTCTTTACCAGTTCTATTCATAACACGATTGGAATTGTCTTTATAGCTATGCTGTGGGTGTGGTGTCCAAGGAAGTATTGATCCAATACCTGGTGTAGATAAATTACCATCAGCTGCCAAAGCAGTTACTGTTGGTGTTGTAGGTGGTAACGAACCGTAGTGTACAAGCCGCTCTTCAAGCGTGTTTCCAATAACCGGCTGTTTAACAAGGTTAGCAGTCTCAGCTTCGCTGAGGTTTGTATTAGGTGCGGTTAGACCAGGTACTGAAGAATCAGATAAATTAGGCATCTAATCCATGCTCCAATCCATATACTTTATAGGCATAGATAAGCTGTTCAGTTGTGTTTGTAACAATTTTTGTTTGTGTCTCTAATTGTGTTGTAATGCCTTTGTGGTTATACGAGATATTTTCCAGCTCTTCAAGAGCAAAGTTAATTTCTCGAGCATCTGAATTACTAAGTGACATTAGGATCTCCAGAAATTATTAACACGAGCCAAGCTATTAGCTACAATTACATATCTGCTTGCAAGACTAGACCACCAAGCGTTATCCCGAGGTTCTGTAAAATTACCGGAGTACTTAGCCAAAATTGCCTTGAACTCTTCTTCTGAAAAAACATCAGTCTTACCGGCATAGGTTGATATAACTTCATTAGCTACTTTACGCCCAGTTTCTCCTGTGAATAACCTTATCATCAAATAAGAAATAAAGCTTGATGACCAGGCTTTTAGTTTACTCTGGTGTGAAATGCCATCGTCATCAATAATTACCGCTGTATCATCACTTACCGGGCGAAGGTACCCTGTGAAATTTGTTCCTGTACCTTCTACAATGTCTGTAGCGTAGTCTAAAGACAAGTAATAGATTTCCTGTATAAGAGTCCTTACTTGAGCGGCGTATAAGCCAATTACCCAATGTTTTATAGAATCTACCGAAATAGTTGTTTCGGTACCAGGGATAAGCCTACCATTTGCACCAAAATGCAAGCGGTCTACAAATCGGGACTCATCGCCTGCGAGTGCAATCATGTTAGGAACATACACATCATCACCTACCCACGGCGCAGATTCGTTTAAAATGGCGTGGTAATTAAGATGAATAATGTCACCATACGTGTATATATCGCTCCCTGTAGTCTTTGTAGCTAAAGAAAAAGCCTCTGGAAGAGATGTAGTTACAAGTACTGTCTTACTGCCGGCTAGTCCGTAGTTCCCTACGGGTTTGCTAGGAAACCCAAACAGGTTTGGTATAAGCATGCTTTGTGTGCTTGTTGAGTCTGTAATTTTTTTATAAAGCACCAAGCCTGCAGTACTTAAACCTTGTTGTAATGCAAGGGCTTCGGTACAGGTCAAAATAGACAATCGAAGTGCTGCAACAAGATTTGCCCAAGCTAGTCCTGTACCATCCAGATATTCTAAAAATGCTGGATTGTCTGAAGTTTCCAAATTTATGGGCAGTATATTAAGACCTGAAACATTTTGAAACAGATTTTGTCCTGACAAAAGCAGGCTACCAACTGTATACGATCCCGCAGCTACTGCAGATGAAATGTAGTAATTAAGATTTGCATTATTATTATTTTTTGCAGCTGTCTTTAAGCTAGTAGCTAAATTACCAGTATTACCTGATCCACTAAAAAAGGCTTCAGTTATTTGTGATAAATTTACATATCCTAGATCTTTATTCTGCCAGGCTAGTAGTTCTTGCTCGGCAAGACTACACATAAGTGGAGAAATTCTGTACTGCATTTTGCTATCAAAACGCATGTTTAAAATAGAATCAGGTTCTTGAATACGAAACACTTCTGCAAGACTTAAAAGCGGGTCAGTTAAAGAACTTCCTACTGGGGCATTAGATCCTACAGATAAATCATTTTGTTCTTTAGCTATAGTTGTTACTGCATCACCAAATGTAGCAACGTGACCTACATTATTCTCTACGTAAACCGCTTGGCCTGCTGGCGTGCTTGTTTCAAGAGCTTGTCTAACAACTGCAGGAGTAATAGTCGGTGCTGTTGCAAGCCTGTCTAGTGAGTTTGTAGTAGCTACGTTTATCATGGCTCCATTAGGAGATTGAGAAAAAGCACTAAATTTATATCCAGATATACCTGATTTTTTTGTCCAAGCAGTTTCTGCACCACCCGTAATAAGAGTAGGTTTTTTAGTTTTTTGGTCTAATACAATTACAGGTTCTGGATCAGCAGGAACGTCTGATTTTATATTTGGTTCTACACTAACTACAGTAGGTCTAATATTTCCCTGAATAAACTGCAAATTTACATAGTCGCCAGTTTTTACATTAGCTGCCTTAACGCTATAGCATGTAAACATTGATCCTACGTTTGTAGCAGTTTCAAGCACACCTTCATTTCCGGGCTTTGTACTTAGTACAATAATATCTCTAGGGTTACACGCGGGGTCGCCACCTTCTACTTCAACAATAGCCAACCCCGCGTGAGGCTGAACGTCAACAACAATCCCCCTAAGAAGGGTTGCTTTTTGAAATGCGTGTGTGGTGTTGTCAGTTTGTGCAGCTCTCAAGCCTGGTTGGTAATTACTATCCGTAGACATAGTTGTAGTTACCTTGAAGGCCTAGTTCTTGCTACAGGGCTAGATGTTGGGCTAGAGGTTATTCTAACTAAATTATCGTAGTGTGTAGTAATCTTCTCTTCATAGCTATTAAGCACACTAAATGTATTCTCTATAAGCTTATCAATATTTGTTGTTTTACCCTTTTTATCTAATATAGTTTTTCTTAGAATGTTTAATTCTTCTAAAAATTGAAGACCTATTATATACTGATCAAAAATATTTTTATCTATAGTATTCGCAAATATAATATTAGTATCGGTAGAGCTAGTTTGGGCTAAAAAGGGAATTGCATCTGGTATTTTTAACTTAGGATCAATACCAGTTAAAGTACTTAACTCTGCCTTTATTGTGTCATCTATCATATCCTTGACTATATTGTCATCAGTTGGAGAAAATTGTACGGAATCACCTGTAACAGTTACGTTAGTTTTATAGATATCTGTAAAAGCTATGTCTCTAATTTTATTCATATTATTTTTAATATCCAAAATATATGGTGATGTTAATATTTTATATGTTTTTCTAGTACTTGGGTCCATAAACTCAGTAACTGCCTTAAATATATAACTAACACTGTTATAAATTGATTTTAGTACTTCTAGACTTTTAGGATCATTTTGTATTTCTAGTATTAAAGTATTAAGATTTTGATTAATTATCTTATCTAAGTGTGTTATAGAAACTTTAGAACCATAAAACTGTGTATTTGATATATTAGTTTTAATCGTTTGTGCGTATTTAGTAATCTCTTTATAAGAACGTATAATGTCATTTTCTGCATTAGCTAGATCTATATTTAATGCAGGACCATATATTCCGGTAGGTGTATTTTTATCAGCACTAAAATCAGTAGGTTCCCTCTCAGTCCAAAATATAAAAGTATAAAAATATTTATAAACATAACTTAAAAAGTTTAAAATAAGAGCACGAAATTTATTTGTGGTATCGTTTTTATCAGGTATAAACCGGTACTCTGAACTAAGTGTAATATTATTATAGGTATCTACTAGTAACTGTTTTAAAAATGTAATTTTTACACTCAAGCCTGTTAAAGTACTATAATCATACAAATCTGTTGTAGTAGGTGGATTTACATTTCTAAAATCAAAGCTACTTGCAATATGTTCGTATTTAGTACCTTTAGGATCTACACCAGCTGATGTAATTGTTGGAGGTAGTGACAAAGCACCACCCTGCAATTCAAGGATTGATTTTAAATATTGGCCAAGTAACTTAGGATCATAAGATGCTTGTGTGCTAACCGCAACGCCCATGGTTGTACAACCATTTTGTACACCACCAGCAGCAAACATGTGAATAACGCCCTCTACCCTCATCTTGTCACCGTTAAAGAACCCCATGTTATGGACTTCTACAACATGACTGGGGCGCATGTCGGGATTTAGCGGTACAACAAAATCCAAGCCATGAATGTCTTGACTGTGGACGTGCATCATTGCGTTCAAGATAAGGTCTACTGCAGTGTCTGTAACACTTGCATCAGAAGACTCATCCCACATGTATCGATTACGGACAGGAAATCGTATCTTACTTACAAACTTATACGGCTGAGTAAGGCTAGCTTGGTTGAGTATTGGGGATGAACCAACTGAGTACTTTTTTTTGTATCCTGCAGGAGTAATTTCTTGCGTACTCTTTAATCTTTTAGTTGCAGATGCCCCAGCGGCTAAACTGGCTGTACCTGAGCCTGTCAAGTCTGCGGTTGTTCGAATGGCATCGTTGTAGCCCATGCCCATGGCTGGAGCTTCACTTGCCCACAGACTGTGCGTACCTCGAAGGTTACCTACACCAGCACCAGAGCTTTCAATAACCGGATTGATAAGTGTAAACCGAGTAAGAACCCCTAAAGTTGACCAACTAGCGTGGGCAGATAATACGTTTGGCTTAATTGTTTTTGATGAACTGGATACAATTGTTCGTTTATACGTTAGGATCCAAGGATCATCTAAACCTCTAAATACACCAATATTACTATTGCCTATTAAATCTGCAGGTGTACTTGACCCACGACCTTTGATTTTGCCTAAGTAATATTTGTTCCACTGGGGTTTGCTTCGGCGGTTAACAATTCCACTCCAATACCTACTGTAACTTGCTTCTACACCGGAGCTTGGTGGTAACCCGGCAATAAAATTAGCGGTTGTAATTTTACCTTTTACTTTAGCTGCCTTCAGTGCCGTTATTACTGCGTTTATACTACCATTATAGGCTTGATAAATAGGGGCCTGTTGAGCATCATGATCTTGAAATAAACTTGAATCTGTAATATCTGGAAACTGCGTTTGTAACAGATTTAATTTTTCACGTAATAATGTCATACTTAAAGTAATATGATATTTTAATTTATCTAAGTTTGCTAAGGTTGGTTTTAGGATATGATCTGACGGTAATTGGTTTTTTCTATCTAATTTAAGACTACCATCTACTCTTAAGTTAATCTGACCAAGTCCACATACTTGATGTTGATAACCTTTATCACTAGCGGGCCAAAACGGGCTACCTTTAGCTTCGGGATTCCAGTTAGATTCAAGATCAATCATAGACATGTAAGTAATAACATCCATAAAAGGTGCATCACCAAAAATTATTGGAAACTCCTTTAGGATATGTATTGCAATTTCTCGTGCAACCCCTTCTTCCCACTGAGAGTAAGTTTGTATTATTGATTTATATAAGTCGGCATAATCACTAGCAACAACAACACCGTAAGCACTTTTAAACATTGAAGAATTTTTATCTACCCTGTAAGGTTCACCAAGCATTCTTACAGTCCAAGCAATACGGCCAGTATTTACATTGCAATACAATTCTCTAGGCATGGTTTCAATACTGGAAAACCATCTAATAGCATCAACTGGAAATTGATCTACTAGGGCAAAAGGTACAGTACCGTTTACAATTGCCGCCGTTGTACCCGTAGTAGTAGAAGAACTCCCCGCGATTTTTGAAAACAGGGTAGACATCTTCATGGGCGGACGTCCGCTCGGATGAAAATACAGTCGACCGGCTACATCTTCTGACTGTACCCCACCAGCGCTACCTTGCTCGATAAGAGCTTTTACAATGGCTCCTCGGTCTACGCCGGCTGGACTACTAAAGTCATACCCAGGCATAGATAGGCCGCCAAAAAACTTGTTATCAATAAGATACCGCATGTAGTCCCGGGCCGTAATTGTGCATGAGATACCATCAGCAGATGTCTCACCACGACCAAGTTTTAGATCTACGGTATCAATTACACCCATAAATACTTTTGTGTACTTACGTGGGTTAACTTGATTTGATGAATTAATATAAGCTCCGGGTGTTTCAAACTTACTTAAAAATCCCATCCAGATTTCAATTTGCATTTCTGGACGAATTTCGTGAGTAGTATCTGAATCATCAGTTATTGAATATTTGTTTGCATTGTACTTATCAATGCCCAAATCATAACTAAGTCCTGGTGGAGCAATTCTACTTTCTTTATTATTGATTGTAGTTGATAAAGTAATCTTGGCCGAAGATGCTGCGTAGTATCTTACTAACTGAGTCCGACAGCTTAAAACTTTCCACACGGTTGTCGAGTGATAAACTTCACTCCAGCCCCCAAGAGAGACCTTTTTTTTATCTGGGTTGTAAGCTGTATAAGCTGGTTGACGTACAACAATAATGCAGCTAGGAACAGATTCTGACCCATTTGCATTAGGTAAAGTATGATTTGAATTTTGTCCAGTAAGGGTATAGCTGTACTGCTCCCCACCCTTGCTGTTTGGAATCCAACCCATCTGTGTACCCCAGATCTACACCTAGAAAATACTAGATTCTATATATGTATATTAGCATAGACTTTGATATAAGTAAACAGGCCCCCGACAAAGTCGAGGGCCTGGTTTCAGGAAATATACTAAACGATTGAAATGCCTTCTGCAGTTCCCTGCCACTGGTTTGCAACAATGTTACGACCAGAGGTAGCACCGAAGGACATGGTATCAACCTTACACATTTCTAGAGAGTAGGTTGTTACACCAGGATTGTCTAGCTGACCATGCTTATCGGCCATGATATCATCTGCAAAGTCTGCCTGAGCAACCTTGACCGAGAAAACGAGCTGGAATCGAGCTGCACGCTTGATTTTGTTTTCCCGACTAATCCCACCACCACTAAAGAAATTGAAGGTCTCCTGAAGAACCTTCATGTTAAGCATCCCTCGTTCACACTGCCAAACGATGTTGACTTCACCGTCTAGGTGTCGTGGAATACGCTGGTTGAGCTCCAGGTAGGTTTCTGTAACGTTGACAACACGAACAAGGATAGAGGTGAACCGACCCGCGAGGATCGGTCCATTCTGACCATTAATCGTTACATCCACGTCAAACCCCTGAATGGGGTCGACTAGATTTGCTTTTTGACTAGCCATAATCTTTTACTCCTATACCCCTATTAGGGCTACTGACCCGTCTGCACGGTTAGTGAAACAGATACAACCCTGTGTAATCCGACTGTAATGAAGTCTGCAGGATATAGTGGCGTGAAGAACATGTCTACTCGCATGAACCCCTGAGCAACCATGTTTGGTGGATTGTTCTCGCTATCGACCTTGGTAGGCTGATAAGAATCGATCTGACGCTTGTTACGCATATTGAATAGCAGCTGATCTACAGTGTTGGCTACTGAACGGCGTAGTTCTTCGTTATTGGGCTCTGACTTGGCAAACTGTAGGTTCTTGAATGCATTGGAGCGAATGTAGTTGTAGATACGACGCATTGAGATCCACTGCCAGGCAGAATCGATTGCTAGGCTACGACCATTCAAGCAGTGGAACACCTGAGTTGCCTGATCTGCAATAATCATTTCAAGGCGTGCCTTGGTGTACTCGTTGAATGCCTGTGCACCTACGACTGTATCTACAGCCTTGATTCCACGGAAACTGGGTGATGTGGTACGCGCAGCTGGTGATGCCTGAACAGGTGTTACTGCAAGGTGACCCGCGTAGAACCCGTCTGGTGGAACAGAGAGTGCCTCGAGGTCACTACGACCTGTGTATGTTGACCACCCACCAACCATGACAGCATATGCGCTATCAAAGCCATTGGTTTCCTGAGCAGCTGCAGCAGGCTGTAAGCCCTTACGAGCAGACAGTACTGCAATCCTTAGCCCTGTAATTTCGTTGGACTGCTCAGCCTGTAGACGGAGTCTCTCACGAATTGTTGGGTGAGTCTGACCAGGAGCAATCAGAATGTTTACAGGATCTAGTCCCATGGCATTGATTACACGAACGTAGTCTTCTAAGCGAGGTGGAGGACCATCATGACCACCAACAAGCTTTTTAGAAACTGCGTGTAGTTCAGCCTGCTTACCTTCATCAGTGTTTCCAACATAGTAAACACGTACAAGATTGGAATTTTGTGCGGCAATAATTTCTGGGTATGCCCCGTTAACACCAGCAAGAGCATCCTTGTCAGTAAGGCGGAAACTTAGGCTTTGTGCATCAAGGTTATCTGGATCTTGGGAATTATTATACGAAACATCAAGTACAACATCTTTTGTATTAGCGGTGTACTGAAGATTGCAGTTAATATCATTACCCCAAAAACCTTCAGATGCAGCTTCGACTCGTAAAATATCACCATTTACTGCTTGACCGGATGTGAATGTTCCTGCTACTCCAACTCCTGATGTAAGGTAACTTCCTACCTCTACTTCATTAGCTGCTGCCCCTGTTGCTGACTTAAGTAAAATACTCCCGTTATTATCAACATAAGCAACAATCTTTGTTGAAACTACAGAAGTAAACACACAAGTTTTGGTAGCAAGGGAGTAAGTTGCTCCAGAGATCTTTACTTCCCCAGCAGCAAATGTAAGCGTTACAGTTCCATTAGCTAAAGCAGCAGAAGCTGAAGCAACTGCTCGTAGGAATAGCTTACGCTCAAAAGTAATAACTGACTTCTGAGGACCCTGTAAAGCGCCACCATAGGGCTGTGCTGCACCGTTTGCAAGTGCAACATAGGATGACCCATTAACAGCAGGACGATATTCAACAGATAGTTCACCAGCAGTACCGCTACCAATTACGCTTAGAACGTTATTAGAGTTGACCTGGCTAAGGATAAGGAGGCTTTCATTTCCTCGTAAGCTTGCACTCTGTGAGGGCGCAAAACGAGTAACTAGTGAAAGCTCGTTTAACTGTTCGTCTAGTGCTACATCGACAGCAAGCTGACGGTTTGATGCACTCTCAGACAGATCACGTAATAAGCTATTAGCAGTTGTGATGTCCTGAGTAACTCCAGCCTCGGCACCGACTAGTACGTGGAGGTTTACGCTGTTTGCAAGACCTGTAAGTGGGCTTAAAACAGCCTGCTCAACTGCTACAGTTAGCGTGCCGGCTGTACTAGCAGAAACACTTACAGCAACTGACATTGAGTCTTTAGCGGATACTACAAGATTGTTGCTGGCGTCAACACTTAGTACTACATTCCTAACATCAAGTTCTGCACCAAACTGACGAACAAGATCATCAGCCAGAGCCTTAGCGGTCTTAAGAACAGGGTCAATTGATGCCTGGCTAAGATTACCCCATGCAGCGGTACCTGTCGCACTTCGTGTAATAGCTTGCTGTGCAAATGGAACGTTATCTTTTGCAGTAATTACAAGACTATTGTTATTGCGGGTAACAGTTACATAAGCCATTTCTGCA
>Ga0194129_10006427_pt1 | contig 14429 bp, 13 predicted proteins | sample TA2KigCa35mmetaG_FD_150862 | JGI IMG/M metagenome (GOLD analysis project Ga0194129, IMG submission 150862) | Freshwater microbial communities from Lake Tanganyika, Tanzania - TA2015038 Kigoma Deep Cast 35m | ecosystem: Environmental > Aquatic > Freshwater > Lake | place: Tanzania: Lake... | reverse complement strand
GTCTCAAAAGCGCTTTAGCCCAAGCCCAACGCTTTTGCTGATATTGGCGGTGCACCAGCATGGCCAAGAAGCCCGTGACCAAAGAGATGCCGAGCGAAGGCACAAGAATGAAGCGCGCGATTTGCGAAATCGTCTCGCGCGAGGTTGCGTACTCCGCTACCGTCGCCTGTGGCGCATGCCAGAGAATGAGCATGTGACCGAGCAGTGCGCCGATCAGCCCGCAAGACGAGAGAATATGTAAAAATTTGACGCTTTGTCTCATGGCGATGTTTACGGGCGCGCTTACCCGAAGGATCACCGGACGGCATATACGCTCGAAGTTTTTAACCCCTGCGATCCATCCTGATAATCAGGCGCTCGACCTCTTCGTGGCTGTCTTCAAGCATCGCCGAGAGAATATGCGCAGCTTAAAGAGGGAGTTCGCCCTTATCGAACGAAACATGGTCGCGAAGGCAGATCATTACGACAGCAAGCGTGAGGCTCAGCGTTTCAAGTGCCGCGTGGAAACTGTTCGGCTCGTTGAAATTGAGTTTCTGCATTCACCCCTCCGTTCACCGGTCGCGCGTGTGAGAAACACGGACACGAGAATGAAAACGACACCGGTGCGGCGCACTGGTGAAAGTCCTCAAAACGAAAACGACTCCAGCGTAAGACATTGGAGTCGGGGTGCTAAGAAAGCCACTCAACTATAGCCGCAGCGCTTTTAGCCTTGCAGCCTGGACATTACGCCGCCACCCCGACGTGGTGGCGTCAGGGCAGTTTGGTGTCGGCAGATACACTGCCGTGTTAAGTGCAGTTTCTTAGGCCCCGAGTCATACACACACACGACCTCAGGGCAACTCTAACAACCCTGCGACAAAGATCAACCATTACGCCCGGAGCCATCCGCGCGGTAACGGGGAAGGTAAAGGTAAAGGCGAGTTGATGATGCGCGTTTAAGCTGAAAGAGAGGGTTTTAGTAAAATTCGACTTACTCCATCATAGCGAGCAAATGCGAAGCAATAACTATTGAATCACACCAACCGCGCCTGCTCAACCGCCGCCGCGATGAAGCTTGCAAATAGAGGATGCGGCTCAAAGGGGCGTGATTTCAATTCAGGGTGATATTGCACGCCGATGAACCAGGGATGATCCGGATATTCGACGGTTTCGGGCAGTAACCCATCTGGCGAGACGCCCGCGAATTTCATGCCCTTTTCTTCAAGCCTTTTGCGATAGGCCATATTCACTTCGTAACGATGGCGATGACGTTCTGAAATATCGCTTGAACCATAAATCTCGGCGATATGACTGCCCTCTTCGAGCCGCGCGCGGAAGGCACCCAAACGCATCGTGCCCCCGAGATCACCACCCGCTTCGCGGATTTTCAATTCATTGCCCTGCATCCATTCGGTCATCAAACCAACAAGCGGCTCTTTGCAGGGGCCAAACTCGGTCGAGTTCGCGTCTTTAATACCGGCGAGATTACGCGCGGCTTCAATCACCGCCATTTGCATGCCGAAGCAAATACCGAAATAAGGAACTTTTCGTTCACGTGCGAAACGCGCGGCGTTGATTTTACCTTCAGCACCACGTTGGCCGAAACCGCCGGGCACAAGAATACCATGCACATGTTCGAGGAAAGGTGCGGGATCTTCGCGCTCAAACACTTCCGATTCAATCCAGTCGAAATTCACTTTCACCTTATTGGCGATGCCACCGTGATAAAGCGCTTCGATCAAGGATTTATACGCGTCTTTCATACCGGTATATTTACCGACAATCGCAATTGTCACTTCGCCTTCCGGATTTTCAACGCGATCCATCACGCCTTTCCAGCGCGTGAGATCGGGCTTTGGTGCAGGCTCAATGCCAAAGGCCGCGAGCACTTCAGCGTCGAGACCTGCTTCGTGATAGGCTTCCGGAACTTTGTAGATGGAGGACACATCACGTGCTTCGATCACCGCTGTTTCGCGCACATTACAAAAGAGCGCGAGTTTACGACGTTCCTCTTTCGGAATTTCGCGATCCGAACGGCATAGCAAAATATTGGGCTGGATGCCGATTGAACGCAGTTCTTTAACCGAATGTTGCGTGGGCTTTGTTTTGAGTTCGCCCGCTGCCGGAATGTAAGGAAGCAACGTCAAATGCACATAAACGGCATGGCCGCGCGGCAAATCATTACCGATTTGGCGAATGGCTTCAAAGAACGGCAGACCTTCAATATCGCCGACCGTACCACCAATTTCGACAAGCACGAAATCAACTACGTCATTGCCCTCAAGCACAAATTCTTTGATGTGGTTCGTGACATGCGGAATGACTTGCACGGTGCCGCCCAAATAATCGCCGCGACGTTCTTTGGTGATGATGTCCTGATAGATGCGGCCGGTGGTGATATTGTCCTGCTTGGTCGCAGGGTGGCCGGTGAAGCGCTCATAATGACCGAGATCGAGATCGGTCTCCGCGCCATCATCGGTCACGAAACATTCGCCATGCTGATAAGGGCTCATCGTGCCCGGATCGACATTGAGATAGGGGTCGAGTTTACGAAGGCGAACCGAGTAACCTCGGGCCTGAAGAAGAGCGCCCAGAGCCGCCGATGCAAGCCCTTTGCCCAAAGAAGACACCACGCCGCCGGTGATGAAAATATACCGTGCCATGGGATTTTCCTTCTAAATCCATCGCGCCGATTCTACAAAGCGCTCGGTTAAAAAAAGCGCGGCTTTCCACATCTGACATTCGGGTTTTTGAGTTTTTCAATAAAAAAACCGGGCGTTTGAGCACCCGGTTGATATGGCTCAAGCAAGTATCCCTCTTATTGGGCCGGCTTTTGCTGGCCTTCGAGCTGCTTTAACTGGTCAAGCACACCACCCGAGGCAGGAGCCGCTGGTGTTTCTGCGCCCTTTGCAGGGGCCGATTTGCCCGTTGTGGCCTGATCGATCACCGATTTCGGCGCCGATGAGTTACCGGCAATGATCGCAAGCAAGAGGCTTGTTGCGAAAAATGCCGCTGCCAGAATGGCGGTCGTACGGGTGAGCAAATTGGCCTGCCCGCGACCCGACATAAGACCTCCGAGACCGCCCGAGCCGTTGCCACCCAAACCACTGAGTGCCCCCTGCTCAGAGCGCTGCAGAAGGATCACGGCCACCAGCGCGACAACGATCAAAAGATGAATAACAATTAAAACCTGTTGCATTGAGATAGGTACCTTTGCGCCGGTCAACCGGCTCTCGGATGCGCATCTAACATATAGGGATCGGCCTTTCTAGCCGCAATCGCCCCCGATTTTCACCGATAAAACCCGGCAATCGTCAGGAAATCCTCGGCTTTCAGGCTCGCGCCGCCAACTAAAAGGCCGTCGACATTGGAAACTGCAAGCAATTCCTTGGCATTGGTCGGCTTTACCGAGCCGCCATAGAGAATGCGAACCTTGCTGCCTTCCCCTTTGACAAGGAGCTTTTTGAGGTTTGAGCGGATCAGGGCATGAACCTCCTCTACATCCTTGGCGGTCGGCACCAAACCCGTGCCAATGGCCCAAACCGGCTCGTAACCAATTACAAGCTGATGGGCGGGTATTCCTTCGGGCACGGACTCCTTCAATTGACGGCGCACGACCGACAACGCCTTGCCCGCCTCGCGCTCGCCCTTTGTCTCGCCAAGGCATAGGACTGCCATAAGCCCTGCGCGACGAACGGCCTCGGCCTTGGCCCGTACATCGGCATCTTTTTCCTTATAATCAGTTCGGCGCTCGGAATGGCCTACCATGACGGCAACCGCACCGATATCAGCGAGCATTTCGGCCGAAACATCGCCCGTGTGAGCCCCCGAAACCTTTGCATGGCAGTTTTGAGCACCAATCGAGATGCCGGTTCCGACCGCCATTTGGGCAGCAAGAGCTACAAGGGTCATGGGAGGGCAGATCACAAGGTCAAGTTTCGAGCGCAACTCCCCGTCAAAGCCTTTGCCCATAGCCGAGAGTTCTGCGAGCGCGGCCCGCGAACCATTCATTTTCCAATTGCCGACGACGAGGGGGCGATTTGCTTGCGACATTTCAGGAACTTTCTCGATAACTTGACCAATTCGCGCGGAGAAAGGCATAAATTCGAGCAAAAAGAAACCCTAAAGCCACTGTTTTGCTTGCATCTTTCCCATAAGCAGGCTTTTCCAATCAGCACCCAATTGCGGGGCGCGCCAAGCCTTCATAAGATGGTGGTGAACCGCTTGCGTTGAAAGTGAAAACTAAGAGATACAGGAATTGACATCATGATGGACGGGCTACGCAAAGCGGGAAAAAGCTGGATCGGCCGGATCATCCTTACAATCATGTTTGGATTCCTGATTTTCAGTTTTGCGCTTTGGGGAATTGGCGACATCTTTCGCGGTTATGGCATTAGAAGCATAGCGAAAGTGGGCGGTACTGAAATTGACGCCCAGTCCTATAAGCAAGCCTTCCTAACCGAATTACAAACGCTGTCCCGCCGCTACGGTCAAAACATCACCGCTGACCGCGCCATCGCCTTTGGTCTTGACCGGCAGGTTCTGCAACGCATGATCTCAAATGCTGCGCTTGATGATCGCGCCCATTCGATGAAACTTGGTCTCTCCGATACGGCGATCGCCAATGCGCTTTTAAGTGATCCAAATTTTATTGGTCAAGATGGCAAATTTGATCGCGCACGTTTCAATGAAGTGTTGAGAGCGTCTGGCTACTCCGAAGCCGGCTTTATCTCAGAACAACGTGCGCTTAATTTGCGTCAACACATTATCCAAGGGCTTTCAGGGGTAGCAACGCCTCCATCGCTCATCACCGATGCCATGAGCCGCTTTACGACTGAAGAGCGCAATATCTCCTATTTTGTGATTTCAAAAACCCAAGTGGGTGAGAGCGCTATTCCCGATGATGAAGTGCTCGCCAAGTTTTTTGAAGAAAACAAAGCTAATTTCAAAGCCCCTGAATATCGTAAATTTGTTTTCGCCTCTTTAGATGCCGCGAAGCTTGCCGATCCCGCAAGCATTCTCGATGCTGATGTGAAAGCGCGCTATGATGCGGATCGCGAAGTAATCTACACAACACAAGAAAAACGCGCGGTTCGACAGATCATCTTTAACAGTGAAGATGAAGCCAAGGCAGCAGCTGCAAAGCTTTCAGCCGGTTCGTCATTTGATGATCTTGTTGCTGAACGTAAATTCACGGCGACTGATACAGATCTAGGTTCAATCGAAAAACGGGCCATCGCCGATAAAGCGGTCGCCGAGGCCGCTTTCGCTCTTGAGAAAGGCAAAGCAAGCGATGTAATAAAGGGGCAATTCGGTTATGTAATTGTCACAGTTAGCGACATCATCCCCGCATCAACGCAGAGCTTGGAAACCGTCGCCGACAGCATCAAAATCAAATTGGTAACTGAGAAAGCAAAAGCCTCTATCCGCGATCTTCATGATAAAATCGAGGATCAACGCGCAGCCGCCAAGCCGCTCACCGAGATCGCAAACGAGAACGGCCTCACTCTGGTAACTATTGACGCAGCAGACCGTTTAGGTCTTTCGAATGATGGTACATCCCTCCCCGCTCTTGATGGCCAAAATCAACTCATCAGTGCCGTGTTTGCGTCTGTTGTCGGCGTTGATATTGAAGCAATCACCCTTCGGACGGGCGGTTATATCTGGTTTGATTTATTGGGTATCACACCACCGCGTGATCGGAGCTTTGATGAGGCTAAGGATAAAGTATTGAATGCTTGGCGCGAAGATGATCTCGCCAAACGCTTGCAAGCGAAAGCCGATGAACTTGTACAATCGGTAAAATCGGGCAAGTCCGTTGTGACACTTGCCGGTGAATTGGGCGTCGAGGCGAAAGATGCCAAAGGTCTGAAGCGCTCTGCCCAAAGCGAAGGTCTTTCGCAACACGCGGTTTCGGCGGCATTAAACGTTCCGGTGAAAGAAGCAACCTCAGCTCTGGGCAATAATCCTGATGAACGGATCATTTTAATGGTCGACTCATCCGCATTAGGTGACTCCGCAACAGCGCTTGCAGATGCCGGTCGGATTGCTGATCAAATGCGCCGTTCGCTATCGGATGATTATGCCAATTCTTATGTGCTCCGAACACAGCAGGATCTCGGTGTGACAGTGAATGAAGCTGTTCGTGCCATTACATTGGGTTTGAATTGACAGGGCGATGGGCACTCTTCCCGAATATCATTTTTTTGAAGAGAATTATCTCGACGGTGAGGCGCAACTCATCCGTAAAACTCTCGTTGGTGATCTGGAAACCCCTGTCTCCGCTTTTTTGAAATTGACGGCAGGTGATCGGCGCCATGCGATCTTGCTTGAAAGTGTAGAAGGCGGATCGACACGCGGTCGCTATTCCATCATCGGGCTAAAACCCGATTTAATTTGGCGGTGTCGTGACGGCGAAGCCGAGATCAACCGCAACGCACTCCTAGATCGTGAAACATATTCGCCCTGCGGCAAGCCACCTTTGACAAGCTTGCGAGCGATCCTTGCTGAAAGCATGATCAGCTTTGAAGAAGGCTTGCCACCCATGTCCGCGGGCATGTTCGGCTATCTTGGTTATGACATGGTCCGGCAAATGGAGCGATTGCCTGACGCCAATCCCGATGCGTTCGGCGTTCCCGATGCAATCCTCATGCGTCCCACCGTTATGGTGATCTTTGACTCGGTTAAAGATGAAATCACGGTTGTGACACCTGTGCGTCCAAAGACCGGCGTATCACCCCGCGCGGCCTATGAGATCGCGCTTGAAAGAATTGACGCCGCACATGCCGCACTTGAAGGCCCACTTCCCGCCGGCATTCCTTTACCAGCAGGTCTCTCGACGCTCGAACACGGTATCTCAAATACAACCGAGCCTGAATTCTTATCGATGGTCGAAAAAGCCAAAGATTATATTCGTGCTGGCGATATTTTTCAGGTGGTACTCTCTCAACGTTTTGATGCGCCCTTCGAACTTCCCCCTTTCGCACTTTATCGTGCGCTGAGACGCGTTAATCCGTCTCCTTATCTGAGCTATCTGGATTTTGACGGGTTTCAAATCGTCTGTTCATCGCCTGAAATTCTTGTGCGCGTGCGACAAGGACAAGTGACCATCAGACCGATTGCGGGAACACGGCCACGCGGAAAGACGGAAGCTGAAGATCGCGCTTTAGGACAAGAATTGCTTGCCGATGAAAAAGAATGTGCCGAACATTTGATGTTGTTGGATCTCGGCCGCAATGACGTTGGTCGTGTAGCGAAGACGGGCACAGTCGAAGTAACAGGCTTTTTCTTCCTCGAGCATTATAGTCATGTCATGCATATTGTCTCGATTGTTGAAGGCATGCTCGACGAAAAATATGATGTAATCGATGCGCTCGCTGCGGGTTTTCCCGCAGGCACCGTCTCGGGCGCGCCAAAAATTCGCGCGATGGAAATCATCGATGAATTGGAACGTGAAAAGCGCGGACCTTATGGAGGTTGTATCGGCTATTTCGGCGCCAACGGTGAAATGGACACCTGCATTGTTTTGCGCACGGCTATCGTCAAAGATGGCAAGATGCATGTGCAAGCGGGTGCCGGTATCGTCTATGATTCAAACCCGAAATCCGAACAGCAAGAATGTATCGCAAAATCAAAAGCGCTTTTCCACGCGGCCGATGAAGCGGTTCGTTTTGCTTTCAACGCCAAGCGGAGGCAGTGATCATGACCCGCATCACCCTTGTCGATAATTACGATAGTTTCACCTTCAATCTCTTTCATGATCTCGGTCGCCTGGGTGCCGAAGTCACTGTGGTGCGTAATGATGAAATAACAGCGGAAGCGCTGATCACGTCAGACCCTGATGCTATTGTTTTATCACCTGGGCCGTGCACACCAAATGAAGCCGGCATCTGTCTTGATGTTCTTAAAAAAGCCGGACCAAAAATTCCGATTTTTGGCGTATGCCTCGGCATGCAGGCAATGGGTCAAGCGTTCGGCGGCGATGTCATTCGTGCACCGCTGCCTATGCATGGAAAAACTGCAGAGATCAATCATCAAGGTAAAACGATTTTTCGTGGGATCAACCATGTTTTTAAAGCAACACGCTATCATTCGCTGATCGTCGACCGCAACACGTGCCCGAAAGATCTTGAGATTGTCGCGGAAACCAAAGACGGGTTGATCATGGGTCTCTCGCATAAAAAATATGCGGTCCATGGAGTGCAATTTCATCCCGAGAGCATCGCCTCGGAATTCGGGCGCGCAATTATGAAAAATTTTCTCGATCTGGCGAAAGCCTGGAATGAGACATCGGGTCGCAAAAGAGTTTGATCATGGATCAGATGAAACCACTCATCACAGAACTTGCGAAAGGCCAACCTCTTTCCCGTGAAGATGCGGAGAAAGCTTTTGATCGTATGTTGTCAGGTGAAGCGACGCCCGCACAGATCGGTGCATTTCTCATGGCTTTACGCATTCGCGGTGAAACTGTTGATGAAATCATCGGCGCCGTCAGTGCTATGCGCGCGAAAATGTTGAGAGTTAATGCGCCTGAAAATGCCATCGATATTGTCGGCACGGGCGGCGACAACTTAGGCAGCTATAATGTCTCAACGCTTGCCGCTTTAATTGTTGCCAGTTGCGGCGTGCCGGTTGCGAAACATGGTAATCGTGCGTTGTCCTCAAAATCTGGCGCCGCAGATATATTGACGGCTCTCGGTGTAAAAGTCGGGCTCGATCCTAAAGGCGTCGAACGTTGTCTGAACGAGGCCCATGTTGGCTTTATGTTTGCGCCCACACATCACGCAGCGATGCGCCATGTTGGTCCGGTGCGTGTTGAATTGGGAACGCGCACGATCTTCAATTTGTTGGGCCCACTCTCCAACCCCGCCGGCGTGAAGCGTCAAATGCTCGGCGTGTTTTCAGAGCAATGGCTAGAGCCGATGGCCAAAACACTCACATCGCTTGGTTCTGACTTTATATGGGCGGCGCATGGTGTTGATGGTCTTGATGAGATTACAACAACCGGCGACACAAAAATAATTGAAGCGAAGCATGGTGTCTATCGCAGCATTACCATCACGCCTGAAGATGCGGGACTGAAGCGCGCGAAGCCCGAAGATCTCAAAGGCGGTGATGCTGAGCATAATGCCAAAGCTTTGATAGATGTGCTTGAAGGTAAAAACACTCCCTATCGCGATATTGCAGCCATCAATGCTGGTGCTGCTTTGGTGATTGCTGAGAAAGCTTCGCATATTCGTGAAGGCGTCACTCAAGCCTTGGCTGCGCTTGATCAAGGCAAGACAAAGAATACGCTTCAGCGCCTTATCAAAGCTTCGAATGCGTGAGGGCCCATGGCTGATATTTTAAAAAAAATTGAGGCCTACAAGCGCGTTGAAATTGAAAACGCGAAAGCGCGCATTCCGCTTGAGGAAATAAAGAGGCACGCGCTTGCGCAACCAGCTGCGCGCGGTTTTGCGCGCGCAATTGAAACACATCTATCGCAAGATCGCCCGGCCTTGATTGCCGAGATTAAAAAGGCAAGCCCTTCAAAAGGTTTGATCCGCGCGGATTTCGATCCACCCTCATTGGCGCATGCCTATGAAAAAGGGGGGGCGACTTGTCTATCTGTATTGACAGATGAACCATCATTCCAAGGCGCTCCTGATTTTTTAACAAAAGCGCGTGGCGTTACCTCGCTCCCGACGCTGCGCAAAGATTTTATTTATGATCTTTATCAAGTCTATGAAGCGCGCGTATGGGGCGCTGATTGCATTCTTGTGATCATGGCGAGCGTTGATGATCAAATAGCGCGAGATCTCACAAAACTATCACATGATCTTGGTATGGATGTTCTTGTCGAGGTGCATAACCGCGAAGAGCTTGATCGCGCATTACCCTTCAACACAAAACTTGTTGGCATCAATAATCGCAATTTGCGCAGCTTCGAAGTTTCTTTAACTGTTTCGGAAACACTAGCCCCGGTAATTCCGTCTGATCGAATTAAAGTTAGTGAAAGTGGTATCTTTACTTATGCCGATGTCCGTCGCTTGAGTGACGCGGGTATTCACACGCTTCTTGTTGGTGAAAGCCTCATGCGTCAAAATGATGTAGAAGCTGCGACACGCGCTTTGCTTTTTGGAGATGCGGCATGAGCAAACTCACGCATCTTGATGAAAATGGCGCCGCAGCAATGGTCGATGTCTCGACAAAAACGGTAACCGAAAGACAGGCCATTGCTGAAGGCCATATCACAATGTTGCCTGAGACATTGGATCTCATCCGCAAGGGCAATGCAAAGAAAGGCGATGTGCTTGGCGCGGCGCGGATCGCCGGAATTATGGCGGCAAAAAAAACCCATGAACTCATTCCTTTGTGCCACCCGCTTCTTCTTTCAAAGATTGCCGTTGATATTGAGCCTGATGACATATTGCCAGGCATTTTCGTGCGTGCAACGGTGAAGCTCTCCGGGCAAACCGGCGTTGAGATGGAAGCGCTTACAGCGGTTTCTGTTGCCTGTTTAACGATCTATGACATGGTGAAAGCTGCTGATCGCGCAATGGTGATCAGTGGCATTCGCTTGATTGAAAAAAGCGGTGGCAAAAGCGGGACCTATCGCGCGGAGTAAATCATGTCGCTCATTAGCGTCGAAGAAGCTTTAGTGCGTGTATTGAAATCTGCACGACCTTTGCCCACTGAAGAGATAGCCATCTCTCATGCGCATGGACGCACGCTTGCCTCTCCTCTTCAAGCCTTACGCACGCAACCGCCGTTTAACGCATCAGCGATGGATGGCTATGCTGTTAAGGGCGCGGAGATTCAAAACAAAGGCACGCGCCTAAAAATCGTTGGCGAGAGTGCTGCGGGACATGGATATCACCATGAATTGAAATCTGGCGAAGCGGTTCGCATTTTCACCGGTGCGCCTGTACCCAAAGGCGCCAACACCATACTATTGCAAGAATATGCTGAACGCGACGGCGAACATGTTGTGGTTCAAGAATCAGAAGCTGTCGGTCGCCATGTGCGTAGCACCGGTCTTGATTTCAAAATCAGTGACACGCTTTTGAAAAAGGGAGAGCGGTTAAATGCACGCTCACTTGCACTCGCCGCTGCGATGGGACACGGCCAAATCCACGTGGCGCGCAAACCCAAAGTCGCCATTATCGCAACAGGCGATGAGCTTGTTGAGCCAATACAGACCGCCTCCCCTGATCAGATTGTTGCGAGCAATCATTTAACGGCGGCCGCACTTGTTGAAGAGGCAGGCGGCGAAGCGCTTCATCTTGGTATTGCGGGTGATAATTTTTTGTCGCTCGAACGCGGCATCATTGCAGCAGAGCGGGAAGGCGCCGATATTCTCGTGACGCTTGGAGGCGCAAGTGTTGGCGATCACGATCTTGTTCAATCGGTTCTTGCAAGACGCGGAATGGAACTTGGTTTTTGGCGGATCGCAATGCGACCAGGTAAACCATTAATTCACGGCACACTTGGTCCGATGGCGATCCTCGGCCTTCCTGGCAATCCTGTTTCTTCTTATGTCTGCGCGCGCTTGTTTTTAGTGCCGCTTATTCGCGCCATGCAAGGTGACCCCAATGCCGCACGTGATCTTTCGGAACTTGCATGTTTGGGTGTTGCCGTTCGTGCGAATGATAAGAGGCAAGATTATCTTCGCGCGGCACTTACAACGCCTCATGATGGATTGCCCATCGCTACACCCTATGAGCTGCAGGATTCATCCATGATCCGCGTGATGGCGGAGGCAGGTGCGCTCGTGATCCGCAGACCCAATGCGCCCGCCGAGCCCGAGGGCAGCCTTTGTCGGATCATTCGGCTTTGAGTGAAAAGTCTCAACGCTCCAAACATTTCCTCTTGCGGAACGTATCAGGAACAGCTATGTTTGTTCATCTTTTGTTTTCGTTTTTCAGCAAATGATCAGGCGGAAATGATTCGGAGAGTGCTGCCCCATGCTGACCCGTAAACAGATCGAACTTCTGCGCTTCATCCAAGACCGCTTGGCGGCTGAAGGAGTGCCCCCCTCCTTCGACGAAATGAAGGAAGCGCTCGATTTGAGGTCGAAATCCGGCATTCACCGCCTGATCACCGCGCTCGAAGAACGCGGCTTTATCCGCCGCCTGGCTAATCGCGCGCGCGCTATTGAAGTGATCAAGCTTCCCGAAATGGCCCTGCCCAACCATGCACCGCGCGGAAAATTCAATCCGAGCGTCATTGAAGGTGATTTGGGCCGCGTGCGTCCCGCGCCAGCCAATGACGCGCCGCCCTTTATCTCAATTCCGGTCATGGGGCGTATCGCAGCGGGCACGCCGATTGAAGCCATTCAATCACGCTCACACACAATTGGTATGCCGCCCGATATGTTGGGCACCGGTGATCATTACGCTTTGGAAGTGCGCGGCGACTCGATGATCGAAGCGGGCATTCATGATGGCGACACGGTGATCATTAGGAAGCAGGATTCTGCCAATACAGGTGATATCATCGTCGCACTCATTGATGATGAAGAAGCGACGCTGAAGAGATTGCGCAAACGCGGTTCATCCATTGCGCTTGAAGCGGCAAATCCCGCTTATGAAACGCGTGTCTTGGGTCCAGATCGTGTGCGCATTCAAGGCAAGCTTGTGAGCTTGATGCGGCGTTACTGAGTTTATCTATTACAGGTTAAGGTGGCGAAAGCGGTTCCTCGTCCGCATCTCTTGGCGTGCGTTGAACATTCTCCTGCGGGGGTGTTGTTAGCGGCAACGTATCCGCGCGCGGTGCCCAGGGACGATTTTTATTGGGATCACGTGCACCGGTGAGATAAAATCTTTCTGGCACGCTAACAGGCTGCTTTGCATTATTGTGTCGATAAAGTGCCACCGCGCCATAGTGATTGACAACATCGCGATCAATCACAAAGGCCTCGTTACAATCACACGGCACATAAAAAGGCGTGATCAATACACTTGCGAGTTTGCAATCCTCTTCGAGATCATCTCGCTCCAAACCAAGAACGATTTTTTCATGTGCTAGGCCATTCATCACACATCCCGATGAACTACAAAGCGGTCCCTGCTTCACACTCGTATCTTGCGCTGATCGCGCATCACCATCCGCCGCCAGCCATTGTGTGATCGTGAACTCATTCACGCCGCGTCCCATGATATGCAAACGTCCATCATCACCGCGCGCGGCGACTGAGGCGCCATCGCGTGCAATATATAAATCAGGATGGTGAGTTATCAGCGCGAGGACTCCCCCCATCATGATTGGAAATAGTCCGATCCATCGCAGAGACGTGGACCATAAGAAAATCCAGATCATACCCGCGTTCACAAAAAGTAAAGTTGGAACGGAGACAACGGACACTACAACCGAAGAGAAAGGCAAATCGGCGACATAATGTGAAAGTGAAAGCATCATGGTGACGCCATACCCCATGAATTGCCACACAAGTCCGTCATGCCCAAAGGGTAATGCCAATAGTCCAATAAAACCGGCAGGCATTGCCACCATTTCAACAAGCGAAATCGTAAATATATTGCCGATCACGCCGAGGGGCTGAAAAGTTTTAAATAAAAAAGCGCAAAAGGTGCTGTCGCCAATTATACCAAAAATGTCGTTAATAAAATTGCTTTCACATGACACAAAATGAAGGATGAAAAGCGATTAAAGGGAGCATATATCATCTTTAACTCTTGTTGATCGCTCGTGTTTAATCTTTCTGCATGGTTTGATGCGGCACTCTTTCATAAGCGGCGATCAATGCTGCAACCGCCGCAAATGACATTTGAAAACTCGGTCCTAAAAGATTTTCAGGGTCCATCGCGATAATGATAAAGGCGGCAACAACAAGATTGCGCATAGAAAGCACCGTTCTTCCAACCAGAATCGCACCGAAAAGCGCCAATGTCATAAAAAACGATCGCTCGGTCGCCACTTTCGTTCCTGCAAAAATATCATAGGCAATCGTACCACACATCGCTCCAATCGCTGCCCATATTTTCACATTAAAGCGTAAGGCCAGTCCGGGAATCAAAACGATGAAAAGGCGAATGAGAAAAAAAATCATGCCCGCTACAAGAACCATGTGAAGACCTGAAATCGACACGACATGATAAATACCAGCCAAGCGCAGATATTCATTCGTCTCTTCTGAAATCATTCCACGTTTGCCGGTAATGAGAGCTGCAGAAACAGCACCCGCTTGTTCGCCAATCGCGTTGGCTATACGTGTTGCAAGATGATTACGAAACCTGTCAATCATCGCCACTGAATCAAAACGGAATGATAGTGTCTCATTTTTCGTAAACGTCTCAGGTTCACCAAGAAGAGACCCGAAAGCACCAATTTTGTTGAAATAGGCATCAAGAGCAAAATCATATCCGCCGGGGCGCACAGGATCCGGTGGTGGTAATATTCTTACATTGGCTTTAATCTTTGGGCCTGCTTCAAACTGCCGAAGACCACTCATC
>Ga0194129_10006426_pt1 | contig 14430 bp, 21 predicted proteins | sample TA2KigCa35mmetaG_FD_150862 | JGI IMG/M metagenome (GOLD analysis project Ga0194129, IMG submission 150862) | Freshwater microbial communities from Lake Tanganyika, Tanzania - TA2015038 Kigoma Deep Cast 35m | ecosystem: Environmental > Aquatic > Freshwater > Lake | place: Tanzania: Lake... | reverse complement strand
CGAGTAATTTTATGATTAGAGCCAGAGGAATTTTACGAGTAAATGGCCAAGGAACTTTGTGTCCAACTTTGAGCTTCGGCGTAGCTCAAAGTACACAAACGATTAGCACCTTGGCTGGCAGCTACATAAAATGGACTCCAGTGGGCACAGCAGCTAATATAGCAATTGGTACCACAATGGGTGCACCATGGGCAGGCGGTGTAGGATACTAAAGTTCGCAAGGTGCAGAGGTATTTGCTAAAAGTTTAGTGACAGATGGAAGAGATGGCAGCAAAATTATTGAGGCGGTAATAATATAACATGAGTGTAGTTTCGTGGATAACACCAAGAGGTGATTTAGGAACAGTTCCTGAAAATATATACTTTAGCTATCAGTTGCAAGCAACTGACAGTGATGAACAACCGCTTTTTTACAGTTTTATCAGCGGTACTTTACCTGGCGGAATGTATGTAACTAGGACTGGTGAATTACGTGGAATTCCCACTGTTCTCAGTTCAGTTAATCAAACTGCTGTTAGTACATTTACTGTAAGAGCAACCAACCCCAATGGCGCTGTTGCCGACAGATCTTTTAGTTTGACTGTTAGCAATGTCAACGGGCCACAAATTATACCTCGACCAGATTTAATTGGAGCCTGGTTTGATGGTAATTTTTTAGATTATAACTTTACCGCCGTAAATGATAATCCTAATGCCAGGCAAACTTGGAGTATCATCGACGGGGATATTCCGCCAGGCACTACCTTTACATCTACTGGTAGATTATTTGGCTATGTTGATATTGTTGCACAAAATGTTTCAGAATTAGGATACGAAGCTGCTCCCGTTGAATCTGTTGTTTTTGACGCAATTCCATTGAGTACAGACAAATATTACAATTTTACTGTTCAAGTCAGTGATGAGTTCAAGATTGATACAGTAAATGTCAGACTGTTGATTGTAAGCAAAGGAAACTATACCGCCGATAACGATATAACATTAATTAACAATACATTTATTAGTGTTGATGCCGACAACAAATATAGACCAATTATTTTAAATAATCCAGATTCATTGCCTGTATTGGTGTCTGGTAGTTGGTTTGCATACAAATTTTTAGCATATGATCCAGAAGATGAGCCAGTGTCGTGGAGAATTGACGAACTGGCCTTTAGTGGCATGGATGAACTAGATGCTGCTAACAACGAAACTTTTTTTGGTAACGGTACCAGCGGTCCGTATACCTTGGATTCCGTTCCATCAAGTGCCGACAGAATAGTAGTGCAAGTAAACGGTGTATTGTACACAGCCATTACAGATTATACTACATTGGGCGATCAACTTACTTTTACAAGTTTGGCACCTGCCTCTACAGATTCAATTTTTATTCAATACATCCAGATAACAACTGGTTACGACACTTTACTTTTTGATCAAGGTGCCAGCGGCTTACCATCAGGATTGTTAATAAATGAAGACACAGGCTGGATTCGGGGCACTTTGCCCGAACAAACTGAAGATTTCAAAACATACTCGTTTACTGTTTATGCATTCAGAACCTTGTTTGAAAGTCAAGAAAGTGACGGCACGACTTTTTCTCTCAATGTAAAAAGAACATTAAACGAAGAAATTGTATGGACTACTCCGTTTGATTTAGGAGCAATTGACAACGGGGCAGTAAGTGAGATTGCAGTTGACGCTTACAATACCTTGGGCAAAGAGTTGACTTACTCGTTAATTTATGCTCCTTTCCGTAAAATTCCGCAAGGATTGAAATTTTTACCAAGCGGCAGAATGATTGGTCGTACAACCTTTAGATATTTTAGTTTAGATGGACAAAATGCAGAATTGAATGTAACTTCAACTGAAGGATTGACGGTAGGAATGACCATACAAGGGGTGGGTGTTGCGGCCGGATGCAAATTGACTGCAATTGTTGATTCCAACACTATTGAGGTCAATCCAGCAATTTATGTCACACAGGGCACAATTCTGGTATTTTCTAATGATACCGTTCAACGAGCTGTAAGTACAACTAGTAATTCGATTTCCACTGCCATCGATGGTGGACAAACTACATTCGATCAACAGTGCGGATTCACTGTTCGTGCTGATGCAGTTGATGGTTCTATCAGTTCTATTCATTCATTCACTATCAGAGTGCGACCACAAAATCTAGCACCATACGAAAATGTTTATCTCAAAGCCTTACCAGGATATACTCAGAGATTAAGCTGGGATAACATTATCAAAGATCAAACAATATTTCCACCAGAATTAATTTATAGACCCGATGATAGTTATTTTGGTATACAACGAACTATCAAATCGTTATTTTTATCAGGATTGAATCCCGTCACTGCTGAAACCTTTGTTTCTGCAATCGAAAGGAACCATTATCTTAAAACTATAAATTTTGGTGAAATTAAAACTGCAAGAGCTGTTAATTCTGATGGCAGTGTGGGGTACGAAGTAGTCTATGTTGACTTGGTAGATAATCAAGCGTATAACACTGTTGGTCCATCTTTGGAAACTGTTTTAAATGTAGCCAACGACTTCTTGTTCCAAAATCAATCATATAACATCATATATCCAAATAGTTTTCTAAACATGCAACGACGATTAGAAAACGGCATTGGATATACCAATCGAAGTACATTACCAAGATGGATGACCAGTGTTCAAGAGGATGGAAATGTACTTGGTTTAATAAGATGTGCTGTTTTGGCTTATACAAATCCAGGTGCATCAAAATTGATTGCTTATCGACTGCAAAATAGTAATTTTGATATAAACTTGATCCCATTTGTTGCTGACAGATATCAATGGGACAACTATCTTTCAAAATATTACAACACAGAAACAAATAGTTTTGAACCAAGTATCCCTACTACCTTTGACAAGTATCCGAATCTAGCGTCGGGTTCTTCAATAATTACTACTATTATTGTAAATTCAGTAACTAATGCAAACACCATTTTAATTCCTGATAATATTACTGTGGGATACGGATGGAGAATCAACAGTCAAGACGATACTTCTACTATACCCGATTCTACATTTATTTCCAATTTAAATTTATCAGGTAATACGTTAACTTTGTCGGCTAATGTGACTTCCGACGCCAGTGCAGTTATAAAAATCAACGGAGAAGCATTTGTTGATTACGCAGTAAGCACCTCATTTGACAGTATTGATGGTGAAAATTTAAATACCGTCCGCGGAGATCGAATAATAGATGGTATTGCAAATTTTTTAGAAGGTGAAAAAATAATTTTTGCACAACAGTCCGGTTTTGGAGGAATAAATGATGGATGGATTAATTCAGTCGGGGAAGTTATCCCGGGATATTTGGACAAGGTAGGAAATTATTCTACTATTAACAAACAAGCCGGAGTTTGGGAAATAACTTGGCAAGAGTTTCCTGAAGTAGGACTCGACGATGATGATACCGGATTTGATGAATCTAGCGAAGAATTATCTTTTAGCCATTTTGATCAAGGGGATGATGCTGAAGTACAGCTTGTTTTTAATCAAGAAATTATTCTAGATCAAACAGTCAAAGTTCGTACCGGCGATACTTTTACACAAACAACTTTACAGTACAAAACTATAGTGGGAGAAGCTGTTCCTAGGTATTTTGTAGCAGATTTTGTTACAGGACTAGAACGTACAGCTGAAACCACCTTTGATGGTGGTACTTGTACAATGCGAGAAGGTTTCACTACTGGTAATAACTTTAGTGGTGGCACTACATTCAGTAACAATCAAGATATTTGGATCATTCAGGAAACACTAGATAAATATATTAAATTCCCACAAATTGGAGTATTCGTATAAATGACAAGCCAAGTAAACCCAAACAATATTGACGGTACATATCCTGTAGCCGGACAAGACAATGACAGTCAAGGTTTTCGCGATAATTTCACTAATATCCGTAATAACTTTACATTTGCCAAGGCAGAAATAGAAGACTTACAAAACAAAGTTGTATTAAAAAGTGCTTTACTAAACACTGTTTTAAGTAACGATTTTGCAGGAAATGCTGTAGTAAATCCTGCATTTACAAGCTGGAGAGAAACTTATAATAATATTGGTAGTGTAAGTGGTAGTGTTACTATTAATTTTGTTAATGGTAATTTTCAAAAAATTACTATGTCAGGATCTACTTTACTAACATTTAGTTTTCCTGTAAATTCTGCCAATCAGTATGCCAGGATTAAACTATGGGTAAGTAATCCAAGTGCCAGTTATACATTGAGTTTTCCTAACTCAATGACACTGGGCGATACTGACTCAGTTGCAGGATTTAGCGGCAACACCATAACATTCAGCTCGGCTGAAATTTCAAATTCTACAGATTATTTCTTTGAAATTTTTACAGTAGATGGCGGCACTACCCTGGGTATTAAAGATTTAGGCAGAAATAGAACCAAAGCATTAAGTGGACTGCAAGTGAATGGCAATTTAACAGCAAGTGCCAACTTGATTACCAGTGCCGGAACTATCAACACAAATTACGCCTATGTTACACTAACCGACGATCAAAACTTTTTTGCCAACACAGGATATAATACAGTATATTTTGATACTGCAAGTAGTGCCACTATCGCTAATGCACGTATTGCATTGCCCAATACAGACGTAGATGGTAGAGAAATTACGCTTAGTTTCCTAGCACCAATTACTGCGGTTTGGGTCAACAAAGGCAATAGTGCCTTGGTTAAATGGTTCCCCAATTCCACTGTGAGTTCAGGTAATGTGGTAGCAAAGTTTACCTATAGTGTAGCAAATTCAAATTGGTTACGTAGCTAATATTTTCTAAAATCGTTGACTCCTGGTATTGTGTAATGTATAATTATGCAAACTAGGAGTTTTTTATGACCGTTGATTTACAAAAATATTCAGAATTTGTTCAAGCAGTAACTTCAAAACCATCAATTGATCTTACCTCTTTTATGTCACGACTAGACGAACTTGATGGTAATTGGGATAGCGAACAACAATTACATGGGCCAGATGTTAACGTTCCGTTGTTGCTTACAGCGGCGCTAGGATTAGCAGCCGAAACTGGAGAATTTTGTGAAATTCCCAAAAAGATTTATTTTCAGGGTAAACCACTGTCAACTGAAAATGTTTTTCACATGAAACGTGAACTTGGTGATATTATGTGGTATTGGATCAATGCTTGTAATGCTCTTAACCTAGACCCAAACGAAGTAATTACAGAAAATGTAAATAAGCTAAAAGCTCGTTATCCGGGTGGTGAGTTTGATGTTCATTACTCCGAAAACAGGCAAGTTGGAGATCTATAATGCAATTACAATGGTGTGGATATATACCTCCATTGAATTTATTAAATTGGCCTAGTTTTTATCAAGGAAATTATATGCACCCACTAATAGATGATTTGTCAAGTTTATCAAATGAAGAACTTCACAAAAAATATAACGATTTAATGCAAAAGTATAATCAAGCGCATCGCTTTGGTCCAGTTGGTGTACTTCCGCAGATGCAAATGATATTAGAAAATTATCGTTATGAAATGGATACAAGGAATAGAAAACTATTAGAAGAAATGGAAGAAAAAAACAATAAATTTAAAGGCATCATCGATATTCAATGAACTATGATAAATTTGGCATAGCATATACCAGTACGGAAGAGATCTGCGATCTATTGTATCAGAATCCTGATCTAGATATATCGCACATCTTTGTTGAAGACCCGTTCAAATACAATAATTCAGTCAAAGATTTTTATGCAGATCTTCCTGTATTAAAATTATATAATCAGTCAGACTTCAATGATATCAATGATTTTGACTCTAATAATCAGATTAGTTGGTATATGCCTGATGATTATCATAATATGGATATTGCCAATTGGCTATTAGATCAATGTCAAACTCAAGAGGAGTTACAAAGGGTAGGCAAAGAATTATTATTATATCAAGAACGAGATCTATTTTTACTACTCAAGCAATTAAAGTATATCGTAGATACATGGAGAGAACAAGGTATTGTATGGGGTGTAGGTAGGGGTTCTAGTGTAGCTAGTTATATACTATTTTTAATTGGTGTTCATCAAATAAACAGTATATATTATGATTTAGATATAGAAGAATTCTTACGATAAATACCCGCGATAAGGAGACATTAATGAGTAAACGAGTTTATACAACTGCAAACGGAAAAAGAATTAACATCGACGCTATTGTTTCACAAAACGAAGAATCAATAGCAATCGGTAACATGCGAGTGAATGCCCGAGGTGATGAACTAGGACCGGGGGGAAGAATTGAACGCCCTAGAGAAAAAGTAATGGCCGATTACTATAAATTAAATACTCCTGTAGCTACAGATCTTAAACCCACACCTAGAGAAACTCCAAAAAAAGATTTAGTTGACGATTGGGTTGAACCAGTACGTAAAGAGGAAATAGAAGTTAAAGTAGAGGAATCAACTACAACAAAACCACTACGAGGAAGTCTTGCAAGCTCGGTAGCAAAAACACAACCACCCAAAGAACCAGAACCTAAAAAAACAGGTCCCACTAGAATTTAAGAAAGGCAATTATGGCAGTCGAAAATCCGTTTGATCAAAAACGTGGATATCAATTTGGCATAGAAATAGAAGGCAAAATCCGACCATTACGTAACAGTGTCGTTGTTACTGACATGGATTTTAGTGGTAGACAATTATCTAGTGGAGTAATACTACTTGGAGACGATGGTAAAACAGACGGTATTCGTCCAAGATGGGCACGAGTATATGCTATTGGACCTGAACAACGAGACGTTGGTGTGGGTCAATGGTGTCTTATTGAACACGGCAGATGGAGCCGAGGTCTTAAAATCATTCGAGATGGGGAAGAGATCACGATCCGTCGAGCAGATCCTGAAGCAATTATTTTCGTTTCAGATGAGCGACCAGAAAGTATAGATACAATTTCAACAGCAGTACACGCAGAAAGAAAAACAAGAGAACAATACGAATGATATCAAATCATTCGTAGTGAGGATTTAGTTTGTTTACACAAGGATAATGTATGAAAATTGAATTAAGTAATGTGGATGGATATCACACATATGGTTATTTTGAATCGATAAATCATCCTAAGGGTTATACCAGTTTACGAATCACTAGCCAATGGGAAACTGCAAAGAATCCTGCCGCCGAGCAAACTAGATTCACTATGTTGCTTTCGCCTGACACACTCAACAACTTACGCACCCTGATCAAATGAAAGAACTTTGGACTGAACGATATCGCCCGCAAAACATAGACGGGTATGTTTTCACCGACCCTGTTCAACGTGAACAGATAGAACACTTTGTAAATGAAAAGAGTATTCCGCATTTGTTGTTTACTGGACCAGCAGGTACAGGCAAAACTACTTTGGCTCGAATTCTTGTAAACAGTTTGGACATTGACCCATATGATTTCTTACAAGTAAATGCTTCACGAGATAACGGTGTTGATTTCTTAAAAAGCAAAATTGAAGGATTTGTTAGTACCATGCCATTTGGCGAATTAAAAATTGTGCTACTAGATGAAGCAGATTATTTAAGTCACAATGCACAGGCTATTTTGCGCGGGCTAATGGAAACATATCAAAGTCAGGCACGTTTTATTCTTACAGCAAATCTCGCACACAAGATTATTGCTCCATTAAAAAGTCGTTGTCAGCAAATTGTCATTGACAAAACTGATCAAACAGAATTCACTGCCCGGGCTGCTACGGTACTGGTGACCGAAGAAGTAGAGTTTGATCTTGATACCTTGGACAGTTATGTAAAGGCCACATATCCAGATCTACGTAGTTGCTTGAAATTGTTACAAACTAATAGTGTTTCGGGAAAGTTAAGTATATCCAAAACCTCAAGTGGATCAGGTTCGGCAGATCATAAACTTGAAGTAATTGAATTGTTTAAGCAAGGACGTATTCGTGATGCCCGTACTTTGTTATGTACCCACACCGCGCCAGAAGAAATGGAAGAAGTATTTCGTTGGATGTATGATAATTTGGATCTTTGGGGTTCAACTGCAGAACAACAGGATCAGGCAATTCTTGTTATAAGAAAAGGCTTGGTCAATCACCCAATTGTGGCAGATCCTGAGATCAATCTGAGTGCTACGCTCGTGGAACTTAGTCAAATATGAAAAAACAATCAATTTATCTAATAGCAAACTATGTAACTCGACCACGTGATCCTCGGCGAACACATATCTCAGGTTACATGAAAGATCCTGCTAACGTGCAGTACGACGAGCAGGTACAAATCTCTACTAGGTTAAGAAATAAAGATATTCAAACAGCTAAAATTATCGTTGACCTTACTAACAAACAAGTGCAACAAAACAGTTTCAATAACAACAAAGATTTTAAAGAACTGTTCAAATACTTTTTTAAGGGATATCACAAGTATATTACTGAAGTTATGGCCAAGCTTGATCCTGAATTTTTCAATCAAATTCTTGACGAAATACAAAACGATCTAGACAAAGAAAAACTCAATGAAGAAGTTCCGACTCAGTGAAGCGGGTGCTAGAGGATGGTTCATCGGAGATTTCCCTGAAGCAATAATACGCACCAGAGAGTTTGAAGTTTGCTGGCAAGAAAATTCAGCAGGAAACATCGATCGTCCCCATCTACACAAAGTTATTACCGAAGTGCAATTGATTACTCAAGGTCGCATGATAATCAACGGAGAGGAATTTGGTCCCGGAGATATTTATGTGAGTGAACCCGGGGAAGAGTATCATGCTAATTATTTAGAAGATACTCAAGTAGTTGCTATCAAATTTCCTAGTATTCCTGGCGATAAATATCTATTATGAGCAATATTTTTAAAGTAATGAAAGCAAAGAAAAAGAAGGCAGCAAACCCCGATGCTCCTCCGCGCCCAAATTTAATGACACACGATGTTAAAATTAGAGATCAACAAAATGCTTTGTCTATGATGCAGGCAGAAATATATCAACTCAAAGACACAGTACGAAGTCTACAAAACAAACTCAACAATCAAACAATATATCTACAAGCAGTGCATCAAAAAATTAAACATCAATGAAAACACTTTATTTAGACATGGACGGAGTTGTAGCTGACTTCGATGAGTTAGCCACACGGATATTGGGCACAGCAGCAGCACCAAATGGCATTTATCCTGACGAACAATGGAATAAAATTGCTGAACACAAAAGGTTATACCTGGATCTCAACAAAACTGTTTATGCTGATCAATTGGTAACAGAATGCAAAGACTTTACTCTTACCAAAGGATACAGGCTGTGTTTTTTAACTGCGGTGCCAAAAGGCAATGATATCAAGTGGGCTTTTTATGACAAAGTAATATGGGCCCAGCAACACTGGCCCGGCATACCTGTAATGTTTGGTCCTTACAGTAAAGATAAATGGCAACATTGCAGTCCAAGCGATATATTGATCGACGACAGACTATGTAACATTGAAGAATGGCGTGTAGCCGGTGGCATCGCCATTCATCATACCAATATTGATGCCACTCTGTACGAATTATCTAGACTATATTAATCCTCCCCGTATAATTTAAGAACTTCAGATACAGCAGGATGTCTACGAACATCTTTAACTGCGAATTCCACTCCAGCAATATATTGGCTATCGAAGTCTTTTATGAGTCTTTGGAAGTCCAACAATCCGTTGTCCTTGGCCTTACAGTCGGCCTGCTGAGTGTCGCCTGTTACAACCATCTTAGAGTTTTCGCCTAGTCGAGTTAGCAGCATCTTCATCTGACTTGGTGTCGCGTTTTGCATCTCGTCTGCAATAATCCACGAATTTTTAAATGTCCGCCCTCGCATGTATGCTAGTGGAGCAATCTCTATATATTTTTCTTCTAGCAAACGTACGACCTCTTGTGGTTTGTAATACTCCTCTATGATATCAAAAATGGGTCTCGTCCACGGTTCCATTTTTTGATTAAGTGTGCCCGGCAAAAATCCATGTTGCTCGTCATCAACACCTACTGCGGGCCTGGTAATAACAATTCGAGAGCACTCGCCGGCTCTGAATGCTTGTAGCGCGGCCAACACAGCCAGCATAGTTTTGCCTGTACCTGCCGGACCTGCGGCAAAAACTATTAAGCGTTGGGGATTTTCTAGTAAATCTATATAAGTCTCTTGATTGAGGCTTTTAGGAATAAGTTGGATGGTACGGCGTTGTTTTTGATATGAATCTATTGGAACTACTTGTAATTGTGCTGCTTCGCTTCTACGGCGTTTGCTCAAGACTACCTCCTTTAGAAATGGTGTATCTGACATATGCCTTAGCTCCGCAGTGGGACTGGCATCTTTTTATCAAGTCCACGCAAATATTTAAGAAAGGATTTTTTGACCTTAAACTGCTAGTTTATTTTATAATTTGTGTGCTAAGTATTAGACCGTGACCATTCACCATATAATCTATTGTTAAGATCTTGTTTGATATCCACTAGAGAAAATCCAAATTCTTCAGCATACTGTTTGAGCAATTGTGGTGTCCATGGAAAGAAATCAATTGCTTGACATTCTTTGTTGCCATGATCGCGACGCCCTGGATTTACTCGCCAATAAATTCTAGCAGATGGTTTAAGTAAATTAACTACACATTGAATTTGATTTTGAATGATATCGGCCCCACCAAAATTAATACTGCCCAAACAAAATGCAACATCAAACCGTTGTTCTGTTTTGAAATCTTCAATGGTAGTTTGATAGTCGGCTTGTCCAAAAGCCGGATCTATCCCTATTAAATTAGCTATAAGCGGTTTGAAAGAATTTATGCCACAACCAATATCCAGCACCCACTCATCTGGTTTTATTTTTTCAACAAGTCCGAGTCCGGAATACTGATAAAGATTCAAATGCCCGCGCCAATGTGTGCCAAAATAATTGTTAAGGTATTGTTGATTCATATAATTACTTATTATGCTACCTGAAAGAATATTTTTTACCGGTGTTCCTGGATCACGCTGGAGCGGGATTGCTCAAACACTAGAAACCATTCCAGGATTTAATACTAGTGATCGAACTCCAGAACGCACTTATACTCATCACCAGTATAGTGGACATGTGGGTGCTTATTTTGGTTGGAAAATGGAATTTGATCCGATTATCACTTGGGCGGGCAAGGAGCACATTGATCGAGCCTGGACTGAACCTGATGGTTGTAGGCTGGTAAAAAGTCATCAATGGCCGGACAAGTTCGACGAAATAGAACGGCATTATCCCGATGATTGGATTATGTTAGTGTATCGTCCAGACATGGCCAGTTATGCTTGGTGGCACGAAGCTGGTGGATTTCAGATTAAGTATCCTAGTTATAAGTGGTATCAGGACGAAGCAGACATGCTACACGAAATAATTCGAAATAATAAATTAATGCTAGAGTATGCCTGTAAAAAACGAGCTCGTTGGGAATACTTCACACCAGAATGGGTATACGAACATTTTGCGTATCTAGTAGACATTCCAAAAATACATTCAGATATTTTGGTAACTTTGATAAAATGAAAGATCATGTTTGGTATATTAAATATGGTAGTGCCTGTGTAATTTTAGTTGCAATGATATTTCATGTACTTGGCATAACTCCTTGGAATAGTTTTTTACAGATGCTCGGTGCTGCAGGCTGGATTTATGTCGGTTATCGATGGAACGAACGAGCACTGATGCTTAATTTTATCCCACAATTTTTTATAATCATTCCAGGTTTAATTTATATGTATTTTTATAGGTGATATTATGATGATCGATGTCAAGGGCGTTTTTGAAACTGATGATCGCTGGCCGTTGCGATTAACTAAATTGGAACAACACGATAGTTGGGCATTTGATGCTACAAAAGGCTCATATTATGTTATGTTACAAAATGCGAGCTATTATAGTGACAATATAAAATTTGAAAATGTAAATGCAGCGTTTGCTGTTAATGAACATTTTACTATTAAATGCGGCAAAGGTACTGCTGTAGTTATTGAGTATATGGGATTACATTTGCTCGAAAGTCGTTTCTACGTGCAAAACAAGCTAGGCATGGGCAATTTAAGTTACATAGATGGTGGCACAAATACCACTGCGGTTAACCCCGGCAGGCTAGGCGATCCTGTTGTTAATTATGTTCATTTTCCTGCAGGGATGAAACAGACTTTACATACACATCCTAGCCATCGTGTGGGCATGGTGCTGCAAGGACGTGGTCTAATAGAACTAGATGACGGAGAGTTTCCACTGAAACAAGGTGATGTCTTTTTCATGCAACGTAATGTCTTGCACAATTTTACATGCCCGTACGAAAATGAAGATGTGGTATTGTTTGTGTTTGCACCTGATTCAGGTACAGGCCCAACAGACGAAGTTAATCCATTAAAAATCAGAACCTATGTTGGACAACAAAGATACGCCAGATAAACACCTGTTAATCGTTACAGGTCCACAAGGTTCGGGCAATCATCTTTTTAGCAGATTACTTAGTTTACATCCTGCGGTAGCTGGTTGGGAGGAACTTAAAACCAAGTATTGGGTTCCTAGCGATTTAGAACCATTTGCTGATTATTGGGTAAACCCAGAATTATTATCACCAGATAAGTTTGCTAATTCACAATATCATTTAGCAAATGTCAGTTGCCCATTTATGTATGATGGTGTGCGTTATGTACCCAAGATTGTAGAAGTGGCCGAACGTGCCAATTCCATGGGTGTATCTGTGCAGATAGCAATAATAGTGAGAGATCAAAATATTAATGCAGAACAACAACGACGTGTGCGTGGTGAAGTTACAACTCCTATTGCCCAACAGTATTATTACAATAATCTACTAGATTCACAATTTCCTGTTCATTTTTTAGATCACGAAGCATTTTTTCTACACAAACATCACTATCTAAAATGGGTTTCTAAAATATTAAATTTTCCTGTTGAATTAAATCCAGAAAAAATAAACCAATTTATAGAAAAAGATGCCAATCATAAATATGTAAAGTATGTCGAAGAGTACTGGCTAGATCAAGAAGTTTGGTCCGGCATACAGTCTAAAGCAGCCCGAGGGCTCAAATCTTCATAAATATTTAAGTATATACACAAGGAGTTCTATATGAACGCAAAACAATTTGTACAAAAAATCATTGACGAAAATCAAGCACTTTTCCGTGCTAGTCAGCACAATGTTAAAGCTTACTTTGACAGCAAGCCAGCTCAGGAAGAGCTAGTAGAACACTTCATTGGTCGCATGGTTAACGAGCGCATGAACATGGTTGAAATTAGTCAAGCTATTGCAAACATGCCAGCAGACGCTGATCCAGTTGAACTACAATTATTAACACATCAAGCACACGACGAAGCGGTTCACTTCCGTTTGGTTAAAGAAGTGATCGAACACATCCAAGGCAGTCCTGTTGATGTACAAGCTGCTATTGCTAGAGAAGCTGCTAAGCCTACAGCCAAAGGTGCCGGGTTATTGGCCAAGTATGGCGCACAACATGATGCTGCTGCTTTAGCTGCTTACCAACTAGTTGCTGAAGGTCGTGCAGAAGCAGTGTGGAATCAAATGGCAGAATGCATTGAAGATGAATTTATTAGCAAGGCATACGCTAAAATTGCCAAGGACGAAGGCTTCCACAGCAAGATTGGTGCCAGAGCGTTAGAAAAGCTAGTGACCACTGTAGAAGAACAAGCACGTATCGAGTCGCTGGTTGTACAAATGCGTCGAGACTTGTATGATATTTCATGCAAAAACACTACTGCCGCCGAAGACGGTAAGAAATTAGTAGCTGACGCTTACGGTTGGTAATTTGAAAATAGGACTTAGTCAGCGAGTCCTGTTACACAAAAATAGAGCGTATGACGCACTTGAGCAAAGTTGGTATACTTACTTAAAGTCGCATACGCTCTTTCCTATTGCAAACAGGCCTAGTCAAGATTTTAACAGTTTAGCTAATCAGCTAGATTGCTTTATTATTACCGGCGGCGATGATAGCACAGTTAGGCGCTTGACTGAAGTTCGATTAGCCACACACATGATTGCCAGGCAGAAACCAGTTATAGGTATCTGTCATGGTGCATTCTTATTAACAGAAATACTAGGCGGAGAAATAGCCGAAATTGACAATCATGTAGACTGCGAACATGAAATTAGTTACTTTGGTGAATTATTAACTGTAAATAGTTTTCACTCCATGGCAATTAAAACCCCACAGACATTGGCCACAGTGTTGGCCTATGATGCCCACGGCAACTGCGAAGCTTGGATTGATGGAAATACAGCAGGTGTAGTTTGGCACCCGGAACGTATGGCAAAACCGTGGATTCCTGAAGAGATCGAGCAATTATTCGATAAATAATTAAACAGGAACTAGCATGGCTACAAATATAAACGATGTATTAAAAAACATAAAATCTATTTCACTCACAGACAGTGCTGTTAACACAT
>Ga0194129_10006424_pt1 | contig 14431 bp, 23 predicted proteins | sample TA2KigCa35mmetaG_FD_150862 | JGI IMG/M metagenome (GOLD analysis project Ga0194129, IMG submission 150862) | Freshwater microbial communities from Lake Tanganyika, Tanzania - TA2015038 Kigoma Deep Cast 35m | ecosystem: Environmental > Aquatic > Freshwater > Lake | place: Tanzania: Lake... | reverse complement strand
ACAGGAAAATAATAATGAATCCTACTCAATCGGAATATCTCGATTTAGCTAAAGAGGAATTACAATCTGTTATTGCTCAAGCTAAACCCTTAACTAAGAAATCTGATACTGCTAGGTCTTTTACTGCCCTACTTAAAACAAAACCTTTCTTTAAAGCATTTGTTAAAAACTACGGTGGTAAAGAGAATATCGAATCAAGAACAAATACCTTATCTTATATTGTCAGAGATGCCTTATATGATAAAGCATTTGACTTAACTACTAAGCTAGTTGAACTTGAATCCTTCCTAAGAAAAACCTATCGTGAAAATTATCCTGAGGATTTAAGTTTAAAACAAAAACTTAAAGAACAGAAAACTAAAGCATTTGAGAAAGATGTAAAGGGAACTTTAAAAGCTGAAACACAAGCTAAAAAAGACTACCTAGCTATATTCTCTACTATGAAGGATACTTTACTTGCTGAGGCTACTAAATCAAGTGATGCTAGAACTTTCACTGCTATTCTTAAAGCATATGCTTCAAGACAAGATAACTTGATCGGTCAGTATATAGGCAAATATTTTGAGGGAGCTGATAATATACAAAGTAGAGTGAATACTTTTGTATATACTATAAGAGATCAATTCTTTAAACCTATGCTTAAACCAGGTCAATCTTTACCTACTTCACCATCAGCTTGGTTTGATCTTAAATTATCAGGTATCGTTAAATCCTCACATAAGAGTAAGATACTTAATGATGAAAGAGAGGCTCTTGAATCCGTTATCCCTAAAACCTTTTTAAAATTCTTACCTAAGACTTTAATTGTAGATGTAGATAAGAATAAAAAGATCACAGCTATCAAATCTAAATTTGCTGAAAAGTTAGATGACATAGGAACTAAGATTGAACGACAAAAAATCTTACTTGTGAATTTAACTAAATTAGAGGCTAAATTAAAGAAAGATTTAGTATCACCTGATCATGATACTAAAATGAAAGCTATGATTGTATCTATTATGCTAGATACAGGAATTAGACCAGGTGATGAAGAAAATAAAGTAAAGATTAAGGATTACGAATTAGAAGAGGGTGATGAGGGTGAAGAGATAGATGAATACCTAGAAACATATGGGGCAACTACTCTAAATAAACATCATATTAAATTTGTAAGAGATAACTTTGTAGCTCTTGAATTTGTTGGTAAAAAGGGAACTTTAAATTTAGCTAATATCAGTGATGCCATGTTAGTTAAAGCTCTTAAAGATTTAGTGAATAAAACACAAAACAATTTAAAGAGTAATTATCTCTTTTTAGATATGGAAGGTGAAGTTTTTGATCAACCAAAGGTGACCGCATATCTAAGAGCTATTGTCCCAGGTCTTAATTTAACTGATTTTAGAAAACTCAAATCTACTAGAGTTTTACTTGAAGCTTTAAGACAAAAACAAAATATGATTTTAGGTATGGTTTATGACATCACTCAAGATCAAGTAGATGATGTTAAAGGTGAGATAATTGAAGTGATTGGTGATGTTGTAGATCAAGCATATCGAGAATCCGTTCATGCTTTAAGTCATCAAAATATGAGTACTACTATTAAATCCTATATCAATCCTCAAGTCCTACTTAACTTTTTAGCCACAGGTAAAGTGGCTGATAAAATTGAGGATATTGTTCTTAAAGATCAAAAGCTAGTCTTTGACCCACAAGTCTTTATCACCCAAGCTCTCGCTTATGGTAAAGCGATTGATGAGTTACATGGTCCTGAAGATTATGAAGATTATGGTGATGATGATCCTAAATTACATATGCTTAAAAAAGCTAATTGGATTAATAAATATCTATCTAGGTTATCTTATCCCTTTGTAGCATAAAGCGAAGAAGAAAAGTGACAGCGCTACATATCAGGGGTATGAATCCTTTGACCTTGTAAATTTTAACTTTTTCTTTACAAGCGAGGTGGCGATAACCTAGATGATTCTATCTTTATACATACCACTCCCAAAATTCTCTTATCTTATTCATTATCTCTATTATCACATCACCCTCCTTATTTAAACTTACCCACCCAGTATCATCTTGAAGAGTCCATGTGTTTTTTACAGTCTTGAAAAACAAAAATTCTTTTACATCACCTATAATTTTTAAATTAACAGCTAAGATAATGTTTAAGTCATCTCTTTGGACAATAACCTCAATTCTTATATTTCTATCGTTAGGTAGATAAAAGAAATCTGTAGGGTTTTCTTTAAAATGATATTCAGATAAAACAGCTCCTAAATCTGTATCTAGTTTTATCTCTTTAGTTATCACTCTTTTACCATTTCTCATTTCACTAAACATGATAACCACCTATCTCTAACTTGTTGCATAAGAACATTAATGACAGATTCATCTGTATTGATTTGTCTTTTTTGCACTGTGCTATACCACCACATTCTATGAAAGAATGTGTAATAGTGGTCGATGAACTCCTCTTTATAGTAGAGATAGATATGGGGAATTTTATCTTCACCAAAAAAAGAGAGGCTGATTGTAAAATGAGATAACTCCCATTTACAATCAGCCACATTGATAAAATTAAATTCTTTGAGAATAGCATCCATATCATTTTCAACAGAAACTTTTTTACAGACAATTTTTTTGTCATTCTTAATTTCAGTGAACATAAAAATCCTTTTTAATACCATGCACTGATACAGATGTTTTCAACAGTTGAGTAATATTCAAACATACGGATAAACTCGATAGCCTCATCCACAGTATATTCATTAAAACAACCATAATGATCTATAACATTGTTCTTACTCTTAGAAACAAATTCTTCCCAATATTGTTGACCATCAGAACTTAGAAATTTATCTAAGTGTTCTTTCATACTTAGATAGGCATCCACAATTTCACCTGGATAGTGAAAGCCATATAGCCAACCATTTTCGTTTGTAAGAGCATCACACATAGCTGAGTAGTATTTACCTCTAAAAGAGCCATTGCCATTATTAGAGCAAATACCACTTACAAGGTTAATAGGATGTTCACCTAGATAATCAGCAGTTTCAAATTCAACACCATCAGGTTCTTCACCATCATAGTTGGTTTGTTCATATTCACTGTTAAATTTATTGAGATTTTCTTCAGTCGTTTTGGGGACTAGCCAAAAGTTATCTAAACCCATAAGATTCTCCTTATTTGTTTTGTTTTGTTTATATTATAGTATTTAATCGTTAGAAATAGCATCAATATACTTAATTGCTTTCTCTTGAATTTCTGTCCAGGGTAAAGCTTCAGAGCGAGCAGATCCATATTGATTGAATTGGATCTTGATGCCATCAAAATCCACTACTCTATTTGCATAGCTACTATTATCATAGATAAAAGAGAAAATAGTAGTTATGTATGTCTTTACATAGTTTTTTACTATGTACAATTCTACCCATTTGCAACGATCATTAAAGTAGTGCTTGTTGATAAGCATAAAAGTTTCACCTTTGTATTTACATACATATTCAAGTTCAGTCAAACTCTCATTAGGAAATTTTTGTGGAGCATTTACTAGCTTCCATTCTACTTTAGTCATTTTGTTTTCCTTAGTAGCAGTTGTTTTAGTTGCAGGTTTTACTTTAGTAGCAGTTGTAGTCATTTTGTTTTCCTTTGTAGCTGTTGTGGTTTTTGCTTTAGTAGCTGTTGTAGTAGTCATTTTATTTTCTGTTGTAGTTTTTCTTTGAGTAGTCATTTTGTTTTCTTTCTTTGTTTTGTTATTCCGGAATAGTGAATTGACTATCACTATCAATCATGATTAAAGTGCCATCATCAATATGAAAAGGTTTTTTTGATACTACCTCTAAAAGCCATTGGCTACCATCATCATCATTCAAACGATGATAATAGCCATTCTCGTGAAATTCGTTTTTCATGAATTGAAATGTTTTACTTTCTGAATCGTAAGTTGTTTTTAAAGCAACCATTTCAATCTCAATAGGATCATGATTCACTTTCACTACTTGATAAAAAACATAATCCTCATCATCCCATTCAGATTGACTAGCAAAGATTTTGCCCATCAATTCACTTGAGCTGAGAATTTCTTTTACTTTTTCAAGTGCTAGATTTTCTTGGTTTTCATACTCTTTTTCAAAAGCATCAAATTCTTTTTCTCTCATGGCTAAAATGCTTATCCATAAGCCTGCAGGGTAATTTGTCATTGCTTTACTTTTGCGATCATAAAATTTTTGTCTTGCTTTGATTTTATTCGCAATTTGAGATTGGTGTTTTTTACTCATAAAGTTTTTCCTTTATTTGTGTGAGTGAATGAGGTTTAGAATGTGAATGTAAGCATTCATAAAATGCTCTTTTGTGTGAAGAAAGCTGGGTCTTGGCAACTTACCACCTATGAGATAGATTTTATCTTGATCTTCCCATACCTCTAATTCAACTTCAGTGAAAATATCTAATGCTACATAGATATAAACCTTGCCATGTGTGCCATAAACAGCCCCATGATTTTTTTCAGCTTGGTAAATGTTTAGGTTTGGATATTGTGTTTTGAGTTGGTGAGTGAAAGCGTTTACAATAGTATGTGCTTTAGGTGAAACTGACATATAGTTTTTTTCCTTTTGTTATTTGTTGAATGAGTTAAGGATTAGAGAAAGAACAGATTGATAATCATGTTCGTTAAAAATATAGTGAGAGGAATAATTCAAATCTACTCTATAAATATCTTTTGTATCTCTCACATTTACAAAATTAAAAGTGAATGATTCAAAAGCATTATAGTCAATATTGATAACTACATGGCTTTCATTTCCGAAGTCCACTTGGTAGTTCGCATAAATATCATTAGAAGATTTGACTGCTAAATCTGCTAAGAGCATATTTAGAATTTTTTGAGCTTTAACTGATAACATTTTAATCCTTTCTTGATTAAATGATAAAGAGAATGAAAAAGAGAACGATAAAAGAGATCAACATAAATTTATTTCTCCTCACGATAAGAATCAAACCACTCACCATTTCTTCTAGTGATAGCTTTTGATTTTGAGCTTGTACAAGTTTTGCTACTTGTTTCAGGATTAGAGCAATGGGCTTTTGCCTCTTCAAGAGTTAAACCACTTTGAATAACTCTGCCTTGCCATTTGTTTTGATACATTCTAACAATTTGGTATCTCATATTGTATCCTTTCTTAAACAATTTGAAATTTGATGTTGTTATGATTAAGCCACTCAGTAGTGAGCATAAATTCAATTTCATTCACTAAAGATTTTGAGCAAGTTTCAATATCTTTAAATGATTGAAATTCATTTGTGTTAATTTCTTCTACAACATATTCATCACCGCATACTGTGATGTGAAAATGCTTGCTTTTATTTGTAGGAAGAAATTTTACAAGAAAATAAAGATCATAAAGAGTGTCTTCACTATCACGATTATCATAAAGATCAAGGTGATAGATACGATCATCAGTTAAACGGTCTTTATAGTGAGAAAACTCTTTGTGGTTTTCACTATGAGTTTGCATAGGGTATTTTTCCCCACAATAAAGTTGGTATTCAATACCATTGAATAATGCTTTTAAGTCTTTCATTTTTTTATCCTTAGAAATGTAGCTTGATAAGAAGATAGAACATGGTGGCAAAAATTAAAATCATCAGAATATAAAGTAAGAATGTTAACATAAAAATCCTTTCTAAGATTTGAGGTTTCTTCTTTATTCTCTCTTATATGTTTTTAATTTTTTCTATCTCTAATTTTAAAAAACTCAATAAAATCAATGACTTAAAATTTTGCCCCTCGCCCTATAAAATGTAGAAATCTGCATTGTTAAAATGTAGAAATCTAGGGTGGAAAACTCTTAGAAAAGGGGGGTCCGCATACCCCCACTTTAACGGTTTAGGTATAGGCTATCAGAATAGGGGTATGCGGACCCCCCTAGATTTCTACATTTTAATAAGCAGATTTCTACATAATAGCATTCTAGATTTCTACATAATATAGGGCGAGCCTCGATTTTGTAAGTTGTTGAAATTGTTGAGTTTTTTTATTTTCAGAGATAAATATTTTTAAAAACATAGATAGCTACGAACAAGACTAAAACAGAAAATCTAAGAAAGGATTTCACTATGTTCACTGATAATAATAATAATGCTACTTCTACCACCCTCACTATTCAAAAGGATTTACCTATGAGTGAAGTAAAAGCTACCACCCCCACCCCCAATCAACAAAAGGATTTACCTATGATTGAGATTGATTTTGACTATTCTCACCTTGCTGAGAAAATCGAACTTTTTGTATCAGATGCTACCGATTCAGATATTGAAAATTTAGAATGGCATTATGATGCCCTTGTGAATTGTGCCTTTGAAGATAAGGTATTTCAATTAGGTCAATTACAAGATGCTTTTGATTATAGCAGAGGTGAATATTGCTATAAAGCTGAAGGAAGAATTGAAGAACTTGAAAGTGAAATTTCTCAAGTAGAAGAACTTGAAAGTGAAATTGATGCGATTTTATCTTCATGTAGTTTATCATCTGTTGAAAACTATTTAGAATCAGCATTAAGTGAAGTTTCAAATTCAAAGGATCAACTTGAAAGTGAAAAAGAGGATTTAGAGGAATTTGTTGAGTTTTATGAAGAAACTCAAAGATCTTTAGATGAGTTCAAAGAAAAACTTCTTTCTTTGATCAAAGAAAAAGCTCAAGTGAAAGTGGAAGAGAAAGTGAAAGAAGATCAAGTGATCTCATCTGATCTCTCTGATGAGATCAAAGAGATGACTGCTGATGAGCATCGTATCACATGGCGAGGAGTTAATGATCAAGATATTGCTCACCTAGTTAGCAAAATTCTTCTCAATAGAGAATTAGCTACTCACCTAGCACTTGAGGCTATTAAAGCTGAAAAGAATTTTATGTCCACTGATTGCCCTAACGGTCATTTTTCAAAATAATAAAAGAAAGGATTTAACGATATGAAAGCAATCGAATTTACCACCACAAAACAAGGCAATAGCAAAGATAAGGTGAGAGTTCAAATGATCATCGAATTTGATTATAAAGCAATGTTAGCTAGTGATATAGCTAAACTCAAAGCATTATCTTTTGATGATGCTAAAAAGATTTGCCTAGCTAAAAATCTTTCATTCACTGATCAAGACTTGCAAGATGCAATGTATGGGACAGTTTATGGGAGAAAAGGTTTAATTGTAGGTATGGAGCAATCACTAAATGATAATAATCCTGACACTACAAATAGCCTATACACAAATCACCCCACCTTGAAAACAATTAAAGTTTCAGTAAAAACAGGTGATGCATATATCACAGGAGTAATCGTAAGGGAGGACATTTTAGTGAAAGATGCGAACCCCTCACCTTACAAAGCAGTGAATAGTGGGATTATCGTTCAGATTAAAAATTGCATAAAGAAAGCTATGCAACTTGAAACAGAAAAACTCAAAACATACAAACTTGATGATTTAAGTCAATTTGAAAGGACTGATCTAGTATGAAAACAGAAGCAAAATTAAGAAAACACTTTGAATACATTTTAAGTGGTTTGAATTTCCCTAATGTGAGTTTAGAGGAATGCACAGTGGATTTATATGATGGTTGTGAAGAATATGAAGCAGAAATTTTCTTAATGATCAATCCTGATCAAAATACTGTGGAAAAGGGATTACCTAAAAAAGTTATGATTTATAGTGATCTAAAAGAGATCACTATCTCATACCTAGCCTCTAATGATTTAGATGAGAATGGGAGTGAGGACATCAAAACTATTGAAGTAGTGCCTTATGGTATTTCTGTTTTGAAAAGAAAAATCATCGATTATCAATCACAAACTTATTAAGAAAGAAAGGATAGCATTAAATGCAAAGATTAATTTATGTTAAGCAAGTGAAAAACTATGAGGTGAAAGTTTATGAAGATGAAAATAAACAACAATATTTTAATTGTAATTGCATTTATGCAAAAACCAATTGCATAAAAAGAGGTGTGCCTTGCAAGCATACATTATCAGTTATTTTCACTAATGGGGATTGCAAAAAGTGGGAAGCAATGAGAGCTAAATATGCTAAAGATTTTCAAATCAAATCATCAAGTGATGCTGAGATACCTTTAGCAAGAGGATTAAGAACAAACGATTTTAATACCACCTCATGGTGGAATGATAACAAGGAGTAAAAACTATGATAAATCCAAACAACAATTCAGTAGAAACACAAATCAGATTTGATGCCTATGAAAATTTCTGTGAGATGGCTGATATTGCTATGACACAAATTCAAAACAATATTTTTGTAATTCAAATTAACAATAATTATGCTGATCAAGATTTACAAATTGAAAGTGAAAATTGTGTTGTCACTCTCTTAAATAAAGAGGCAATTAAAGAAACAGATGTAGATGGCAATGAATTAGATGTTGAGTTAATTCACTATGATTACCGTCTTATTCTTAGACGACAAGATGGTTATGTGAAATTTACTTGCCCCACCTTTAAAGGTGAAAATCCTACAATTACATTTCTTTATAGGAATGAGGCATGGGCAATTAAAGATTTTGATAAAAACATTCAAATCATTAAACATTCTTAAAGAAAGGTTAAAACATGAAACTTAATGATATTGCACAACAGATTAAAGTAGCTGATCACTTTGATAATTTTGATTTACAAATTGAGGTATGTAAATTTATCTATTCTCTTTTATCATCTGAATATCAACTTGACGGTTTTTCAGCTGATAGAGGAGTGATCTATTATGATTTAGGTGATAGATACTATCAATGGGATATAACCCCCATACAAACAAGGCTACCTAAAGCAAGTTTTATAAGTGGCTACAAATTTGTAGGTAGCTCATCGGTAAAAGAGCATCCTAAACAATGGCTGTGGAAAGCTGTTGATCCTAGCAATATATGGGTGGTTCTTAAATGAAAAGAAAAGCATTTAACCCTTATGAATTAAAGAGAAAAGCATTTAACCCCTTTGATGAAAATTTTCAAGAAAGAGTGAACATAAAAGTGAGTAGTTCAACAAATTGGAACGATAAAGCTACCGTTCTAAAATTAGTAGCAAAAGATGGTCTTAATTTAGAGTATGCGAACCCTCAATTAAAAAGTGATAGAGATATTGTTTTAGTCGCTATCACTCAAAATTGCTATGCTTTGAATTATGCTGATAAGAAATTTAAAGCTGATAAGCAACTGATCTTAGAGGCTCTCGATCATTGTAATGGATGGATTTTAAGCTATGTAGATAGCAAGCTCAAATCTGATAAAAAGATAGTTTTAAAAGCATTAGAAAGAGATGTTTGTGCTATTGACTATGCTGATGAGAAATTTAGAAAAGATAGAGAAATAGCTTTAAAGCTAGTTCAAAAAGACGGTATCGCTTTAAAGTATTTACATGATTTTAAATCTGATAAAGAGATAGTGAAGATAGCTGTTGAGAATGATTATACTGATTTTGCATATCGTTCTGCTAGTGAGGATTTACAGAATGATGATGAGATAAAATCCTTAAAAGGTAAAAAGATGGAAAAGTCTTTATCGGTAGAAAGAAGAATAAAATTGAGAGATATGAGTAAGGCTGTTGAGGGTGGAGTTGAGGCTGAAATTAAGGTTGAGGGTGAGGCTGAAATTAAGGTTGAGGGTGAGGCTGAAATTAAGGTAAGATTACGAGGCAAGAAAAAAGCCTCGTAATCTTTTTTTATTTGTGTATGCAAGAAATCTTGACCTTATTTGTTATATATGATACAAGCATACTAAAAAGAAAGAGATCAAAAAATGACAAAGAGAAGATATGGGAATTTGATATTGATACCAAAGACAAAAAATTTATGGGTATTTGATACACAAATAACACAAGCCTTTTATGAAAAGGTTGTGGGTGAAAATCCGAGTAGCTTTAAGGGTGATGATGAAAGACCTGTTGAATGTATCACATGGTTTCAAGCAATCCGTTTTTGTAATGCTTTAAGTGAGGCACAAGGTATGCCTCATTATTATGATAATGAGGGGGGTTTTAACAATAGAGGAGGAGAAGGGTTTAGATTACTCACAACAACAGAGTGGGAGTATTGTTGTTATGTAAATGACAATATTTACTCAGGAACGAGTAGCGAAAAAAACTTAAATCTGTTTGCATGGTTTAAAAAAGAAACAACTACAAAAGTAAGACAATTACAACCAAATGAATTTGGGTTGTATGATATGAACGGCAATGTTTGGGAGTGGGTATATGATAAGGGGCATAGAACAAGAAAAAACAAGAGGAGGGTGATGGGGGGTTGCTACAAGTCGGGTTATCTAAATTTTGTAAAAGAAAGAATAACAACTTTTGGGGCAACTGAAAAATCTAATCAAGTAGGATTTCGTATCTGTAAAGGAGAAATGTAAAAATGAAAAAACAATTTTTAGCAACAATGAGATTTGCATTTTTTATCAAGCTACTATGTAAAGACAATTTCTTTACTATGATGCCTATGCCCCCTTTCATCTCTTTAAAGGGAGCTGATACAAATTCTTTAGATATAGAAATATCTAAAGACATACCTAAAGATTTTGTTTTAAAATTTTACATTGCTGAAAATCAAAATGCTTTAAGTCAAGGGAATTTCTATTCTGTATCTCTTAACAGAGGTGAAAAGATTGTTTTACAAAAACATAAAGGCTATGATTTTGAAAGGGAATTTATTTTAGGTGAGGAATGTTGTTTGTTAAGTGAGGGTGAGCAATTCGGATTGAGTAAAGATTTGGTAGATACTTTAAATTCTCTTTTTGAGGTGAGGCAATGACAAAGATCAGTAAAGACAAAGTAGTATTTAATTTTAAAGGCAATGCAAGGGATTTAGCTAAATCCTTAAACATCACTTTACCTCAAGCATATCATTTGATTAAGAAATATGATCTCAAGATAATAAACATGAGAGAGCAACTTTTAAATGCCTTGAATGAAACTCAAGATATTGATGTTTTAGAGAGTAAGCTAGGTATTTCTAAGAATAGGATTTATTGTTATCTAAAAGAGTTAAGAATCAAGCTACCTAAAAGAGATAGAGGTTTTCAATGTAAGGTAGATAAAAAAGATTTAGAGCATTTGTATGAAAAACATACAACAGAAGAAATAGGTAAGATTTATGGAGTATCTAGGCAAACAATATGTAATTGGTTAAAAGGATATGAGATAAAAAAGAGAACTAAAGGTAGGTATCCTATTTTAGATCGCTCAATTACAAGAGATGATTTAATTAGGATGTATGAAGAGTTAGGTTCTGTCCGATTGATAGCTGAGAAATTAAAATTAAAGGTTTGTCTTATCAATCGACTTGTAAGGAAATATGAAATAGATTTGAGCTATGGTCCAAAGCCTAAAATTGAGGACGATATTTTTAAGGAGGATTATGGCAAATTTAGTTTTGATGAGTTAGCTGAGAAATACAAAGTTCATAAGATAACTCTCTTTAGGATGGCTAGGAGGTTAGGATTGAGTAAAAAAGTAAGATACAATATCAGTAAAGAATTTTGCGAAAAAAACAAGCATAGAGATGTAAAAGAGATTGCTGATGAACTAGGTTGTAGCATTGTTTTAATCAAAGCTAAAATGAGAGAATTTGGAGTAAAGAGAAAATGAAATATACTCGGATAAATAGCATAGGTAAAAGAGAACTGATCTCAGATATCACATGGGATGGTGAGGTCAAAAAATTAAGGGATATTTTAGAAACGATTTTACAAGAGATCGGATTTGTAAATGTCAATGTAGATGAGAATATGAGTATCTTTGAGCTAAAGCCTCATACCGCTTTAGTAGAGGCAAGCTCAATTATTTTAGATAAAGATTATCGTATTGATTTAAAGTTTGGAATTTTTAACATGAAAACTAAAGGGGAATACTCATCATTTCTCTTTTTGTATGACTATGCTGACGGTGGCGATATTTACAATTCTTACCGATACAAAGACAACAAATCAGAAAAATTGAGCTTTATTCTAACTGATATTATTGAGAAAATTTTTGAGGACATTAGAGAATGTTGGAAGCAATCTGTTTTGAATATTGAGGATGTATTATGAATACTAAACTGAAAGAGGGCAAAAGAATTTTGTCAAAAAAATTAAAATGGGATTATAGCTTAAAGGGTTTAGAGAAAACCTATACAGATTTCTTACATGAGATGAATTTTAATTCTGATTTGATTTTAGAAAAAAATGAGCTAGGGGTGAAAGTGAGGATGGGGTATAATGCTACTCAGTTCAATTTAGAAATTTTTTATTTGAGCAATGACGAGTATGTAAAGCATACTCATATTCTCTTTAAGCAAGAATCAAAGAATATGATTTTAAAAAGGGAATGTTTTATCAACAAAAGAGAATTTACTTTTGATATAGATAAGGTAGCTAAAGAGATCATGTTGAGGGTGAGGGAATGTTGGGCATTGTCTTATGGTTGATTATTTTTTTTCTCTCATGACTTGAGCTAGGATAGCATAACCCCCAATATCTTTAAAGGGATCTTCACCCATAGGATCATTATCCCTTGCTATTCTACTGAGCTTATCAAGTATCCGAACAATAACATGAACATCTCTATATTGAGAAAGCTCAATCCCTTTAGGATAAAGCAATTCTAAAATCTTTGTCGTTTTCTCAAAGGCATTTCCGTATGCCTCATTTTTTGTAGCTAATAGCTCACCTAGATCGGTAGCTATTTTTAAAAATTTTTCTCTATCGGTCATTTCTCATATCCTAAAAAAGTATCCTCTCTATGATACAACTTAAATTCATCATAGGACGAATTTTTAAGGGGTTTTTAAAGAGTTTCTGAGGCTGTCTATGTCTTTACTCATCTTTCTATCTAAACTCTTTAAAAACCCCTTTATTTTAGCATGAAAAAAATACTTGATCTTTAATTGAGATTGGCATATACAACTTGCCATAAAGTAAAGCTACTTATCATCATAGATAAATAGTAGAACGAGGATTTTTAAAAACCCTTATGTTTAGTTATGTAAGATCAGTTTTTTTAGAGCAAACTTTAAAAGACTTGAATGAATTAAAGTTTGTCAATTTATCGTTAAGGTGAGAGCCTTTTAACTTAGCAGGAGTTATCTTAAATTTGCTTTACTCGTGCATGAATGTGATTACCTATCTCTTTAGATAAAATCATATATGATCTAGTATCTCTTAGATATAAAGATTTACTTATCCCTTTAAAGTTTTCAAGTCCTAAAATTTCTTTAAAGGTAGTAGCTGAAAAAGACTACTTTTAGATATGTATCATTTACCAACATCACTACTACTACTAAACCTCTCAAGGTAAATTCTATTCATCTATTCTGAGGATAAGATATTCTTACTAGATGCTTTCTCTAATATAGATATATTTATATAGATATATTTAGATAGAAAAGATTTATCTTTTATAGCTAATACTACTAATATTATTATTACTATTTCTTCTAATAATAATAGCAATAACATCAAGACTAATCTTAATCTCTATCATCTATTTATCTATGCTCAAAAGATCATAGATGTATCTTAAAAATCAATCTTTAAGATACAAAATAGATTATCATAGATAGGAATATCATGTTATCTATTTGAACCATAAAAACTACTTAAAAGAGTAGTTAGGGATAGTATTGCCTTGTTTTTAACTTAAAACAAAAATTTAGGAATAAAGAGATAGTATCTATCTCTTTATCTCTTTATCTATCTCTATCTCTATCTATCTCTTTATCTATCTATCTGTCTATCTCTAGTCTATCTCTAGTCTATCTATCTCTAAGCTATCTATCTCTAAGCTATCTTTATCTAGTCTATCTATCTCTAAGCTATCTTTATCTATCTAAGCTACCTTTACCTATCTACCTTTAAACTTTATCTTTTTTCTCTGACCTATCTTTTACTTATTCTCAATCCCTTTTATGTTCTCTAAAATAGCTGTCTTTTACTCACATAATCTTTTTATCTTTATTGAGAAAAAATTAGCTATCTCTAAATTTCTCAACTCATCTTTACTCGTATCTCTTCCTTTTTCTCTTTAATTGCCTTGTTTTTAACTTAGCAATTTATTTTAATTATTTAATTGACAAACCTTAATTTTAATAATAATATTTAATTGAAATATTGAAATTATTTAATTGACAAATATTATTTTTATTGTTATTGTTTTTTAATGCCTTTTGATCTCTTAACCTTGACCTCAATTCCCTTTTTTCTTTTTTGATTTTTTGCTCATAAAAACTCACTTTGAACTTTCATAGTTAAGAGAGCAAGTTGTCTTTAATTCTTTTTGATCTTTCCTCAATATCTCATTTTCAAATTCCTCCTTTTTACAATCTCTTTTAACCTCCTCACCCCTTATTCTTTCTTTTTCTCATGCCGTTAATCATCTCATAATCAGTTCTATTTTCTCAATCTCATATTTTTACTCTCATAATC
>Ga0194129_10006422_pt1 | contig 14432 bp, 17 predicted proteins | sample TA2KigCa35mmetaG_FD_150862 | JGI IMG/M metagenome (GOLD analysis project Ga0194129, IMG submission 150862) | Freshwater microbial communities from Lake Tanganyika, Tanzania - TA2015038 Kigoma Deep Cast 35m | ecosystem: Environmental > Aquatic > Freshwater > Lake | place: Tanzania: Lake... | reverse complement strand
TAGCGGCATACCTATGGTAAGTGAAGCAGAAAGCCGAAAAAATGTTGATGTATATTTAGTCGGACCATACCACTTTAAAAAAGAGATCTTAGAAAGAGAAGCCGAAACAATTAAAAAGGGTGTGAAGTTTTTATTTCCGCTTCCTAAAATAGAAATTATTTAAAATGAAAGTCCTACTTATTGGCGCCGGATTTTGGGGCGCTAAAGTTTTAAATGTTTTAAAAAGATTTAAAAATATAGATATAGTAATATTTGATTCAAACTATGATGCAATCAAAGAGTTGATTGATAAAAATGTATCAATTGCAAATTCATTAGAAGAATCAATAATAGATCCTACGATAGAAGCAGTTTTTATTATAACTCCACCAAATACACATTTTGAAATTGCTAAAATTGCACTAGAAAATAATAAACATGTTTTCGTAGAAAAGCCAATGACATTATCAAGTCTAGGCGCAGCAGCACTAAATTCTTTGGCGAGAGATAAAAATAAATTATTACATACAGATAATACTTTTATTTATACTCCAGAAATAAATTTTATTAAACAAATAATTGATTTTGACTTTATAGGTAAAATTAATTCTTTTGAATCAATAAGAGCGAATTGGGGCCCTTTTAAAAAAGATATAGATGTTGTATGGGATTTAATGACTCATGATATAAGCATATTAAATTATATAATTCCGAAAAGATTTATATTAGAAGGAGTTTCCGCGACGGGCTCAAGTCAAATAAATCATAATGTAATAGAAAAAGCTAAAGCTACTTTATTTTATTCTAATAATTTTACTGCATATATAGAAACCAGTTTTTTGCATAGCTCTAAGATTAGAAAGATAACTTTAAATGGGTCAAAAGGCCTATTATATAATGATTCAGCGTCAGCAGGAAATGAGATTGTAATTAAAAAAAATAATGATTCACATCTATCAACATATCAAACTCATCAATTATCAGATGCATTATTTCTAGAAATCAATCATTTTTTTGAATCAATTAAACAAGATAAATTGACTTTAAGCAATGGATACGAGGGTATAGAAACAATTAAGATTTTAGAAAAAATAGGCGAGTCGATATCAAGAAAAGGAGAATATATAAGCAATGATTAATATTCTTTTAAAAATTATAAAAAATGTAAAAATAGGAAAAAACGTCAAGATTTCTCCTTTTACAAATCTTTATGGCTGTATCTTAAAAGACAATGTCTTCATTGGCCCTTTTGTTGAAATTCAAAAAAATGTAATCATTGGAGAAAACAGCAGAATACAAAGCCATAGCTTTATTTGCGAGGGAGTAACTATAGGTAAAAATGTATTTATTGGACATAATGTAAATACAATTAATGATAATACGCCTAAAGTAAATAGCCAAGATTGGAAAGTAGAAAAAATTAATATTAAAGATGGAGCGAGCGTAGGAACAGGAGCAACAATTATGGGTAATATTACAATAGGCGAAAAGGCTTTAATTGGTGCAAATTCATTAGTTAACTCCGATGTTCCAGATGGGGAAGTATGGGTTGGAGTACCCGCTAAATTTTTAAGAAAAATATGAAATTAGGAATAATTATTTCTGTATATAATGGTATTGAATTTATTGAAGAATGCCTTAAAGACTGGATTAGTTTAAAATCTGAATTAGATATTAAAATTGCAATCATTGATTGCTTATTTGCTAATTTTGAAGGGAATACCCCAAATTCAAATGATGGGACAGTAGAATTGTTAGAAAAATATTTAAAAGAAAAAAAGATAGATTTTTTTCAAAAATTAAAACCAAATTTAAAAGAAAACGAAGCCAGAAACGTAGGAATACAATATTTATTAAACGAAGACGTAACTCATGTTATTACTACTGCGCCAGACGAAATCTTTACAAAAAAAGATATACAAAAATTGTTTAATTACTTAAAAGATGATAAAGAACACGCCCTGTATTTTTTAAATTATAAAAATTATATAGGAAATAAGAATTCATATATTTTAGGATTCTGTCCGAAAAGAATTTGGGTTACACAATTTCATAATTTTTTATTTAATGGTCTTAGATTTGATGACGATGGAATGTTCTACGATGTTTATACAAAAAATATTTTAAAAGACGACATGTTTCCATCAGCAATAGTTCCAGATTTACAAATCAAACATTATTCATGGCTAGACGGAGAAACAAGTAAGAAAAAAATTGAATATCAAAAATCAAGAGGATGGCTTTGCTCTTATAAAATAGACGAAAATAATAAGATTTCATTTAATGATGAATTTTATAATCAAAATCCAAATATAAAAGTTCCAAAAATTTATCATGACTAATCCTAAGATATTTACCGGAAAACCATCGAGGTATGGGGATATTATTTGCTTTATTCCTTTTATTACTTATTTAAAAAAAATTTATCCAGAGTCTTATATTACGTTTTTTATAGATAAAACTTGCGCGCCAGTAACACAATTTCTTTTAAATTACCCCGGAATTGATAATTTTCAAATATCGAGACAAGAAGATAAAGTCGTTAATGAAGATATAGATAAGAAATATGACATAATTTTTAATCTTTATAATAATTTAACAAACCCTTATTATTATAATTATCACAATGTTCAAAAAGAAAATTTTATAATGTCTGAAATTTTTACTTCAGATGGAATTAAAAAAATTAATTCGAAAGAATATGATATATTAACAAATGAAGAAAAGTATCCAAAATTAATTCAATATTTTCCAATAAATAGGGTTCAAAAAACTATTGCAATTTGGCCTTTTTCTGGCTATGGAGATTCTGAAACGACAAGAAAACGATCGCCAAATATAGATTGGTGGTCTAATTTAATTCAAGGATTATCTTTAAAAGGATATAAAATATTAGAATTTGGTCATCCAAATAATAATTCATTAAAAGAAAAAAATAATAATATTCAAGACTTAAGACATCTTTCGCTTTTTGATTCAATTAAAATTTCTTTAGGATGCGATTTAACAATTACTACAGACTCTGGAGTATCTCATGTCTTTGGGGCTTATGGAGCAAACCAAATATGTTTATATTCTCCTTATCAACCTAATCATTTTCAAAATTTTGGGGCGATGACTCCAATGAATTATAAAAATAACTTGACTTTATTTTGTGGTCATGATAATATTAATTCTATTAAACAAGAAGAAGTTTTAAATATTATTAAATGAAAATATGGCTAGGAGGAATCACAAATTCTACAGACGTTTTACCTTTAATTGAGGAGAGCATAAATTATTTTGATGGTATCATTTTTACTGTTGATGATAGATCTAACGAGAATTTCTTAAAACAATTAGAAGATTTAAAAAATAAATATTCTAATTTTCATTTCTTAATAAGAAGATTTAGTCAAGCTCATGATTGGAGGGCTAATGATTGGCTACACTCTGGACTAATTAAAAATGGAGATTATGTGTGCATAATGGATTCTACCGATAGATTTAATAAAAATTTTCTACTTAATATAAAAAACACTATAATAAATTGGTCAAAAAGAAATATAAATTCAATATTTTTGGATAGATTATTTATTTTTAAATTTACAGGACATCAATATTTTGAATCAACGCCTCATTGGGGAGTTGGTAATTTGTTTAGCGAAATATTAAATCTTTCTGCGGACCCTCTTTATAAAAGAGAAGATTATATTATTAATACCCGCGATGTCTTAAGATATGGTATAATACATCCAGTTAAATATTTTTGTGAATATAAAAGATCAAATGCTACTCAATTATTGTATCAACAATTTGGAAATGATGCATGGCGTTTTCATGAAAATGAAAGATTACTTTTCCAAATGTTTGTAGAAAAAGAATTAGGATTTGAATGCACAGTTCAAAATTTAATTAAATATATATCAGAGGGAATATTAAATAAAACTTTACCCAAATATATAATTGAATATATTGAATTAGAGGTTAATATGCAAGATCTTGTTAGATTTTATATTTTAAAACAAGATTTTTTAAATGAAATTGCAATAAATAGATTTAATTGGAGCTTTAAAAAATTTTACTATGATGGCGCTATTTCTCAAGGTAAAAATGATGGTTTTATAGGTATCTTTAATCAATATAGATTAAAGCAAAACCGAGGAATGGAATGATTAAGGCGAAAATCTTTGGATGGAGATCCAAGCCTTTAGATGTTGTATCTAGGATTGAAGAAGGCTTGTTAAATAATAATGTCGTATTAACAGATGATGAACCAAATTTAATCTATAAAAATGAAGATTTTTTTGATGAAGCAATTAGATTTAAAGAGAAGTGTTCAAATAAACCTTTTACGATTTTTAATATATTAGACTTACAAATAAGAAATCCAAATTATGATCTTAATAAATTAAAAAAAGAATTAAATTGCGCCGATATTGTTACATGCATTTCTCACAGCGTTAAAAATCAGATTAAAGAATATCTTAACATAGATGCTGAAGTGATATATAATCCAGTTAAAGATATTAGTATAAAACAATTAAAAAGAACCATACCATTCCTTTATGTTGGGAGAGCAAATGATTTAAACAAAAGATTTTCTTTAATTAGAGAAACATTATTTGAATTCTCTGGTCAAAACGGATTAGTTGTTTGCGGGTCCGAAAATCCTAATTTTGGCACATACGTTGGGATTGTAGATGATGAAACTTTGAATGATTTTTATAATGCCGCAAAATTCGTATTATTACCTTCTAAGTTCGAAGGTATTGGGCTATCAATGATAGAAGGAATGATGGCGGGAGCAATTCCCATCACTTGTAATGATAATCCGACGGCTATTGAATTTTCTCCAAAAGAATTTATTTGTAATCCAAATCCTCAATCAATTTTAGATAAAATGATGGAAATACATAAAGATTATAAGTATTTTCAAAATATCGCTATTGAATATGGAAAAAAATATTCAGAAATGATGAATAAAAATCAAATCGCCAAAAATATAATAAATATATATAATAGATATAATGCAAATTAAATTTAATGATCTAAACTCTCAATATTTAGAGATTAAGAAAGATTTAAATAAATCTTTTGATAGGTTATTTTTAGATTCATCTTATATCAATGGTCCACTTGTTGATAAATTTGAAGAAATATTTGCCAAATATATTGGCGTTAAATATGCAGTAGGCGTTTCAAATGGCACAGATGCAATTATGCTTGCAGTAAAGTCTTTAGAGTTAGAAGAAGCAATAATTTATATACCAGCAAATACTTTTATAGCTACAATTTTAGGCGCAGAACAAGCAATACCCAAGTCTAGAATAGAGCTTATAGATTGTAATGAAAATTATCTTATAGACGCAAAACAACTAGAAGATCGTTTAAAACGAACAAGAAAAATGTATAAAAACGCCATAATAATGCCTGTTCATCTTTATGGTAGATCCTGTGATATGAGCAAAATTATGGACTTATCTAATAAATATAAGTGTTTTATTGTAGAAGATGCCTCTCAATCTCACGGCTCTAAGCATAATAATAAAAAAACTGGATCTTTTGGAGATGTTTCGGCTTTTTCCTTATATCCCGGTAAAAATCTTGGAGCAGCTGGAGATGCAGGAATCATTACTACTAATTCAGAGGAAATAATGCAAAAAATTAAAAGACTTAGGAATCTTGGATCAACTTTAAAATACGTTCATGAACTTAAAGGATTTAATCATAGACTCGACTCTATTCAAGCGGCAGTTTTAATTGAAAAACTAAAAAGATTAGATAAATGGAATAAAAAAAGAGTTCAAGTCTCAGATTTTTATTTAAAAAATATTAAGAATAATAAAATTATATTGCCAAATAAAAGTAAGACAGAAGAACATGTTTATCATATATTTTGCATAAGAACAAAAAACAGAAAAGATTTAATATACCATCTAAAGAACAATAATATTGAATATGGTATTCATTATCCTATTCCAATAGAATCTATGGACATATATAAAGATCTAAATAGTAATAATAAAAATACCAGAAAATTTAGCGAAGAAATTTTAAGTTTACCGATTCATCCATTTATGTCAAAAAAAGAAATTAAATATGTATGCGAGGCATTAAATAAATTTTAATATGATTTTTGATACATTCATGTACAATGGAGAGGAAGATATTTTAGACATCAGACTTAATACTTTACAATCAATTGTAGATAAATTTATATTTATTGAATCTCCATTTTCTCATAGTAGATTACCAAGAGAATTAGAATATCCTAAACAAAAAGATAGATTTAAAAAATTTGAAGAAAAGATTATATATTACCCAATTGATTATTGTAACAATGAAAATTTTTTACTTAACGATTGGACTGGCCGAGAAGTCATAGAAAATATTTTATTTCAAAAGCACAAATTAAATAATAATGATATTATAATTCACGGAGATCTAGATGAAATTCCTAGATTAGAATCTCTTAAACTTATTTTAGAAAACGATCAACTTGAAAAACCGCGTACATTTATGATAGATAGTCGTCAGCTATGTCTTGATTTAGAACTCGTAGAAGAAAGACACGGAAGAATTAGGGGGAACTTTCCGGGGTCAATGCTCCTTAAAGGGGAGCATATGATAAATTATAAATTATATTGGCTAAGACAAATTCGTTGTAATCCAATTATAGAAAATAGAGATTATAAAGACACATTTATTTTAGTTGATAATGCAGGTTGGCATTTTAGTTATTGCGCCGGATTAGATAAAACTGTAGATAAATTTAAATTTTTTTGCCATGCAAATGAAATGAATAATTGCATAAAAGACAAATCTGGTCTAATAAATTGTATAAAAAATAAACATTCTTTCGATCCTCAAAAAAGTAAACTTATTCAAGTGAATTTTGATGAATATAATATTCCAAAATATGTTTTAGATAATCCAGAGCTATTTAAACAAATACTTAGTTTTAACTATTAATATGGAGCTTTTATATAAAAATAGATCTTTAGGAGATCAAGACTTTATTAAATATGTTTGTTATGATATACTAGGTCAAACATGTAAAAATAAAGATAAAAGTGATCTTTTTGCAGGTATATTTATTGATGGAAGAAATAGAGAAATTAATAAATTAGAAGATTATGCTTGTTTTCATTCATTTGCTACATTTTCAGAATATTCCTATCCATTGTTTGCTTTTGTAAATAATATAGATAATTTCCTTGATAATAACTCATTTTTAATCAATAAGTATAATATTAAAATTATAAAAATAAACGAATTAAATTCTCTTGAATCTTATTCAAGATTCTGTATTAGAGAGTTATATTTTAATATACCTCAAAATATTGAACATATTATAACGCTACAACCCGATGCGATGTTAATAAAAAGTGGATATGAATCATATTTATTAAATAAAAATTTTGCATATATTGGCGCGCCTTGGTTACACGCCCCTTCTGTAGAATATCTAGACCAAAACGATTTATGGCAACCATTTTTTCAACCTACGATAATTGGTAATGGAGGCATGAGTTATAGAAGAGCTTCTTTTTGCAGATGGGCTTCTCAAAATTTTGGTAAATTAATATTAAGAGAAAAGTTCGCTGAAAATAATAAAAAACCTCAAGAAGATCTTTTTTATTCTGTTATAGCTAATTTTCTTCCTGATAAGCCTACTCCAGAAGAAGCTCGTCAATTTAGTATTGACCCATTAGATAAAATAGATTATAATAATAAAATAAGTTATGCTTTTCATTATTTTAGCGCAATAAATCCTTGGAAACAATATGAAAAAAATATTTGAAATAGGCGTAGGAGAGGCTTATACTTGTAGAACTAAAAGATTTTGGGGATCAGAAGTAGAATGTCATTTATTTGAACCAAATCCAATACTTTATAAACAACTAGTTGATTTATCAAAAGATTATAAAAATGTATACATATATAATATAGCAATTACAAATAAATCTGGCGAAGAAGAAATATTGTTAATGAATAATTGTTCTTATATTAATAATATAGATTCTCCTGTGTTAATGAATCATGGACAAAATTCAGATGTTATAAAAAATGCAGAAAAAATCAAAATTAAATCAGAAACAATAGATAAATTTGACACAGGCGACATAGATGTTTTACTAATTGATACAGAAGGGTGTGAATGGTTTGTATTAGAAAATTTAATTAGTAGACCGAAGCAAATAGTTATAGAAACAAATACTCTTGGTAAAGAAGGGATAATTCATAATAAAAATTTAGATAAAATTTTGTTTTGGATGTGGAATAATAATTATCAATTAACATTGAAAGATGAAAATGATAGTCATTTTGTAAGGATGAAAACATGAAATATAAAAAAATAAACATATATAATCGTCATTTTAGTCGCAATAAAGTTAATCCTTTGAGACCAAAATGGTTTAATTATGAAAAAACTTTTGTTAATTTATTAAATACTACAAATTTTGATATATGTAACCTTACTGTAATTTTTGAAAAAGAAGAAGATTATAATACGTATTTTATAAAAAAATATGAAAATCAAAGACCTTTTAAAGTTAAGTTTATTAATACCGAAAGAGATAAATGGCTAAATAAAACTAGCGAAGATATTGCTTGGAGTAGAAGTATCGCTGCGGCAGCAGAAGTAATTCATAATGATAATCATTTGAGTAATGAATTAATTTATATTACAGATGATGATTTTCTTCATGTACCTTATTGGGCTGAAATAGCAAAAGATTATATTGAAAATTTTATTAATCATGAAAATTTTTGGTTATGCCCTTGTGATTATGGAGATAAGTATTATTTTATTGATGAAAAACAAACGATAGATCAATGGGGGACAAACCTAGGCATGTACGCAAATCTTACTTCTAAAATTAGATTAAGTAATTATTGTCATTGGCGCTCGGTTCCGAATTGTTTAACTTCAAGTATGATGCCGGTAAATACATTTAACAGAGATTTTGATCCTTATTGGAAAACTGGTTATTCAGATGGATCACTTTGCAATGAGTTAAAACAAAAATATGGGACAGAATTTTGGACCCCGATAAAATCTTTAAGTTGTCATGCCGTTCATCCGTTTATGCCGCCTTTTATTGACTGGGAAAAGATTAATAATTTGTAAAATGAAAATTCTTATACTTGGTTCCAATGGTTTTTTAGGTCAGAATTTTTTTAAATTTCTTAATTGTAAGAAATATGAAGTTATAGAACTAAATCGCAAAGATTGTGATTTTTTAAATAAAGATAAATTATTTAAATTAATTAAAATAATTAACCCTTTGTATATAATAAATTGCGCAGGATATACTGGCAAACCAAATGTAGATGCTTGCGAAATTAATAAAGAGGCTTGCTGGCAAGGGAATATAACATTAGTGAAGCATCTTTCTGATATCTGTTATACTCTTAATACAAGATATATACAAGTTGGAAGTGGTTGTATTTATACTGGTAAAAAAAATAAAAATGGTTTTACAGAAGAAAATGAACCCAATTTTTCATTTGATCATCAACCTTGCTCTTATTACTCTGGCACAAAAGCTGTAATGGAAGATATTTTAAAATGTGATCATAATGCTTATATCTGTAGATTAAGAATACCATTTAATAATATAGCACATCCAAAAAATTATATAACAAAATTAATTAATTATAATAGGTTATTGGACGCAGAAAATTCTTTATCAAACATTGATGATTTTCTTAATGCATGTTTATATCTATTAGAAAATGCGACAGACACCGGAATATATAATATAACAAATACAGGCTCGATAACCACAAGAGAGGTCACAAAGCTTATATCTAAATATATTGTGAATAAAAAATTTGATTTTTTTAAGAATGAAGAAGAATTTTATTCTATCGCCGCGAAGACTCAAAGATCAAATTGCGTTTTAGATAATTCTAAATTAATTAAAACTGGATTTAAAATTAATCCTATACAAGAATCAATGTTAAAATCAATTAAAAATTATACAACTGCAAAGTAATTTTATAATATATAATAATGAAGAAGGTTTTAATAACTGGCGTAACTGGACAGGATGGATCATATCTTGTTGATTTTATACTTAATAATACAAATTACGAAGTTTATGGAGTTGTCAGAAGAAGTTCTAATCCAAATCTAAAAAATATTCAGCATAATTTAAATAATAAAATGTTTAAATTAATTACCGCTGATCTTTCAGATAGCAATTCAATAGATGAAATAGTAAAAGAAGTTCTGCCCGATTATTTTATTAATTTTGCGGCGCAATCATTTGTTGGTAGTAGTTGGCAATTACCTCTTCAGACATTTGACGCCACAGCTTTAGGAGTAATAAGATGTTTGGAAGCAATTAGAAAATATGCTCCAAGTTGCAGATTTTATTCAGCTGGATCAAGTGAAGAAATGGGAGATGTAATTTACAGTCCACAAGATTTACAACACCCAATACGTCCTAGAAGTCCATATGGAGCAGCTAAAGCGGCGGCTAGACATATTACTAAAGTATATAGAGAATCTTATAATCTTTTTGCAATTCATTCTATTCTATATAATCACGAAAGCGAGAGACGTGGCGAAGAATTTGTTACGAGAAAGATAACAAAAAATGTAGCAAGAATATATCATGCTATAAAAAATAGTCAAGAATTTATACCATTAGAGTTAGGTAATTTAGACGCAAAACGAGATTGGAGTCACGCGCAAGATTTTGTAGAAGGCATTTGGTTAATGATGAATCAAGATAAACCTAAAGAATATATCTTATCATCCAATGAAACCCATTCAATTAGAGAATTTGTTGAGAAAGCATTTAAAAATGCAGGTATTAATGGATATTGGATAGGCGAGAAGCAAGATGAAAAATTTATGACTAATATAAATAATAAACAAATAGAAATTGTTAGAATTAATTCAAAATTTTATAGACCAGCAGAAGTTGATTTATTATTAGGAAATTCAAAAGAAGCAAGGGCTGAGCTTGGTTGGGTACCAAAAATTTCATTTGACAATCTAATTGAAAAGATGGTAAAGTCAGATATTGAAAACTATCAATCATAAACTTTGCCAATTAATTGTTAAGAAATTTGTAAAAGGAAATGTTAATTGGGCTAGAGAGATTAAAATAGCACAGAAGCTAGTTAAAAGATTTAATAGTTTTGATTTTTGGAATAATCTAAAAGAGTTAGGCAGTCCACCGCCTTCATTAGCTTGGTTTCTTAAACCAGAAGGCAAAGCTTTTATATTAAAAGAATATGAGAGTTTTAATTTAAATTTAAATCAAAATATAATTAAATTGCAAGAAAATAAAATTGAAGAAGATAAAAACATTTGCAAAAAACCTAAAACTCTGTTAGAATTTATAAAATATGGGAAGAAAACCTAAAGAAGAAGTGGCTCAAGAAACTACTGGTCCATCGGCTTCAGATAGATTACTATCTTTTTTAAAAGATAATAAACAAGACCATTATAACTTTGAAGATGAAGTCTATTACAAAGTTTCCACAGGAAGTCTTAATTTAGATATAGCTACAGGCGGTGGATTATGTCCCGGACTGCATAGGTTCATTGGAATGAATGAAGGCGGGAAAACTTCTGAAGCACTTGAAGTCACTAAGAATTTTTTAAAAACAGTAAAAGATTCAAGAGCCTTACTTTTTAAAGCAGAAGGAAGACTTAGTAAAGAAGTTAAAGAAAGATCTGGAATTAAATTCGTAACCGATCCTAAAGAATGGGTAGATGGAACATGTTTTGTTTTTGAATGCAATGTATTTGAGACAGTATCTGAACTAATGAAAGATTTGATTCAAGCTAATGATGAAAATAAAAGATATATCTTTATTCTTGATTCAGTTGATGGTCTTATTACAAAAGGAGACAAAGAAAAGACTTTAAGTGAAGCAACAAAAGTTGCTGGAGGAGCCGTAATTTCTTCTATGCTTATGAAAAAAATTTCTCTTGCATTATCTAAACGTGGACATATAGCTATTTTTATCAGTCAAGTTAGATCTGATATTAAATTAGATCCATATGCTGCGAACAAAGAAGTAAGACAAACTTCAGCGACAGGAGGAAATGCGCTGCTTCATTTTGCCAATTGGATTTTAGAATTTGAACCACGATATAATAAAGACCTTATTCTTGAAAAACCAAATGAAAAATATGATCCTGCAAAGAATAAGATTATAGGTCATAATGTTAAAATTGCTATTAAAAAATCAACAAATGAATCTACAAACTCTAAGGTCTTGTATCCGATTAAATATGGCCGTAAGGATGGATCTTCTGTTTGGAGAGAATATGAGGTTATTGATCAAATTCTTTCTTGGGAATTTGCAACTGCGAAAGGCGCATGGGTTACCTTTTCAGACGAGATTATTGATGAACTTAAAAATGCTAATTTAGAATTAAAGAAGCAACATCAGGGAATTGATAATTTAAGATCTTATCTAGAAGAAAATAAACCAATTGTAGATTATTTTTATAATAAATTCATTAATACTTTGGCATCATGAGATTATTAAATATTAACGGTAAACTCGTTAATAAAAATGTAAGGAAAAACCTGATAAATTGGGAAGGTAAAAGCCGAAGTAAACTTCAATTTAAATTCAAACAATTCTTTTATCCTTATTGGCGAAATCATATCGTGTACGAAGAGTTTCCAGTTTATGGAACTATGCTGAAAGTTGATATATTAAATGCAACAAAAAAGATAGCGATTGAAATACAAGGAGATCAGCACGAATCATTTAATAAATTTTTTCATGATAATTCTAGATTAAAATATCTAAATAGTATAAAAAGAGATGTAAAAAAAGAAAAATGGCTTGAAATGAATGACTTTAAATTTTTAGAATTATACGAAAATGATTTAAAGAATTTATCCCCACAATATATAGAAGAAAAATGCGGAATTCTAATTATTTAAGTGTAAAAGTTAGTGGTGACAAATAAAAAAAATTTTAAAGTACCAGACGCTTTATTAAAGCAAATTGATGAATGTAGTTTCGGTGGATATATTATGTTTAATTTTTCAAATAAAGGCGAACCTCAAGTTTTTACAAAATTTGATAATCAAATAAATGCTATGGCATTATTGTATTATGTAAATACATGGAGTCAAAGCATAGATCAACTTAATTTAGAAGCAACAACAGATTTAATAGCAAGAAAGAATCAAGACGACGATTTTGATGAACCCGAACAAAAAGATTAAAACTTGACTTTTAATTTTTACTCTGGTATCATCTAATACTGAATGATATATTCTTTACAGGTAGAAAGACACGTATTAAGTGGTTTATTAAAACATCAAGATTTGTTTGCGGATATTGATGTATTTTTAACCGAAAATGACTTTTATAATGATGTTCATGCATCAATATATACTGTATTTAAAAATATTAAACATAAAGGTGAGATAGTAGATAAAATACTATTAGCAGAAAAGATAAAGAATTTAGGTATTACATTTAAAGATGAAATTAATATATTTGATTATATTGACAATCTAAGTTTTTCTCAAATAACCGAAGAGGCCACGTTAAATGCCTGTAAGGAATTAATTAAATTAAGAATCAGAAGAGAAATATCTCAAACAGCAGATAAATTAAAAGAATATGTAAATAAAAACTCCGAAGATTCTGTTGACCAAATTATAGGTAAAATAGACCAAATTTATAATAAAAAGATTTCTGCATATTCCGAAAATGATATGCCAATTAATATATTTTCAGAAGTAGAAGATTTAATTGAAGAGATTGGAAATTCACCAAAAGAAGACACTGGATTAATTACTCCGTACCAAGAATTTAATAGAATGTATGGTGGTTTAAAAAATGCTAATATTTACGCTATAGCAAGTAGACCGGGACAAGGCAAATCAACTTGGCTAAATGATATATGTTTTAAAACTTCAATTAATCCAAAAAATAAAACAAAAACATTAATTCTTGATACAGAAATGCAGACAATGGATATTCAATTACGAATGGTTGCATCTTTAACAGATGTTCCAGTTTGGTATCTTGAAACTGGAAATTGGCGGAAGAACGAAGAGATGACAAGAAAAGTTAGGGCTGCTTGGTCAAAAGTAAAAACATATGAATATTTTCATTATCATGTAGGCAATAAAAATATTGATCAAGTCTGCTCGATTATTCGAAGATGGTATCTTTCTAAAGTTGGCAGAGGTAATCAAGCTATGATTGCTTATGATTATATTAAATTAACTGGAGAAAAAGTAGGACAGAATTGGGCGGAACATCAAGCAATTGGTGAGAAGATTGATAAGTTAAAAAGAATATCAGAAGAAATTCATTGTCCGATTATAACAGCTATGCAATTAAATAGAACTGGAGAAAATTTTAATCGTAATTCAAATAATGTAGTTGATGATAGCTCTGTCATTTCTCTATCCGATAGATTACAATGGTTTGCATCATTTGTTGCGATTTTTAGGAGA
>Ga0194129_10006419_pt1 | contig 14433 bp, 8 predicted proteins | sample TA2KigCa35mmetaG_FD_150862 | JGI IMG/M metagenome (GOLD analysis project Ga0194129, IMG submission 150862) | Freshwater microbial communities from Lake Tanganyika, Tanzania - TA2015038 Kigoma Deep Cast 35m | ecosystem: Environmental > Aquatic > Freshwater > Lake | place: Tanzania: Lake... | reverse complement strand
GCTGCGGGATCGGTGCTGGTTGTGTTGATCAATATAGTCCCGTCATTTCGGATCCTCATCCGCTCCGTCGGAGAACTCGCTCCGTCGGCGGTAGTCGAGAACGTTAATCTGCCTGGGTAATCATTACTTCCACTGGTCGCATCTGCTTCACAAGTTATCATGCCGTAAGTGGCTCCGGCGCTATCGGTGAAATTAAGTTCACCAATGCGATCACCTGAAGCAATCGAAGCAGCGGCTTGACCGCGCTGCAACGTCATCGTTCCAGAACCTGCGGAGTTGCCTACATAAGCCTGAACGACAAGTTTTGAGTACTGTCCTTGTCCAATGCTAGGCGCAGTAGACGTGCCAACTAACAGGCGTCCGCTGACATCTATGCGGGCGCGTTCTGTTGGGGAAGTTGCCCCACCGTTAGTAAGGAACCTTAATCCTCCCGCTCCTGTGCCATCTTGCGCTGCTATATCAAGAGTGGTGCTACCTTGATTCCATTGAACATAACCGTAATAGTACGGGTCACCTGTTCCAGCGGCGCCAAGATAAAGACCTCCGCTGGCATAATTTGAAGTAGAAGAAGCAAGCCTTAATTGATAGGTGGAATTATTGATAATGTCTAACGCATAACCAGGGCTCGTAGAGCCAATCCCTACCAGCCCTGCCGCAGTAATAGTTAAACGTGGGTCAACAGCACTGCCGTTGTTAGTAAAGATCTGGAAAGGTTGCTGCTCCCACTGAATAAGCGCTGCAACTCCGGTACTTCCACAAGACACATCAAAGCCGTCAAATAAACCTGTTCCCGTGGTTGCGTTGGTTAGCCGGATCCGGGAATTGGAAGCACTAGTATTGTTTACATGGAACAACTCCTGAGGGCTAGAAATCCCTATGCCTAAACGTCCGCTGGAGTCGATGCGGGCTTTCTCGCTGCCAAATTGATTCTCTACAAATACGAGTGCATTCTCTGTGGTGCCCGTTCTAATGCTCCAGTTATTGGCTGGATTGCTAATCGTAAAGTTTGCGGCGCTACCTGCAGTTGCATTATGAAGATGCAATCCACTGCTAGGGCTCTGGGTGCCAATCCCTAAACGTCCGCTGGAGTCGATGCGGGCGCGTTCGGTTGCTCCTCCAACAAAAGTTATACCCTTGGTAGCGTCACTATTTTCTATGGTTGCGTTGGAGCTTCCGTCAATACCAAAGCTACAGCCAGACGTATTAGTAGAAGATGTGAACTTTAGTACGTTAAAGAATGTGGAGGACGCTATCAGGGCTGGGTTGCCGCTGGAAGAACTGACGTGGAATGTAGTGCTAGGGCTGGTAGTGCCAATCCCTACCAGCCCTGCCGCAGTAATAGTTAAACGTGGGTCAACAGCACTGCCGTTGTTAGTATAGATCTGGAAAGGTTGCTGCTCCCACTGAATAAGCGCTGCAACTCCGGTACTTCCACAAGACACATCAAAGCCGTCAAATAAACCTGTTCCCGTGGTTGCGTTGGTTAGCCGGATCCGGGAATTGGAAGCACTAGTATTGTTTACATGGAACAACTCCTGAGGGCTAGAAACCCCTATGCCTACGAGGCCAGCGGAGGTGATGCGCAGGCGTTCGGTGCCGTTGTTGTTTCTGAGTACGATTGGGGTTGTTGTATCGTTTGCGGTGGGACCAATAGCAAAAAATATCCCAGGGGCATAGTTAATAGCTGCTTGCCCACTTGCACCATTAGCGCCAATTAGAAACTGCTGCTGCGCATATCCATTTGTAGCAGTATTCCTGATTGTCCACGAACTATATGCACCGGCTGCTGATTCAGTGGTATCAAAAATCGTTGCAGGTGCAGCCCCAACTCCAACCCGACCACTGCTGTCAACAAACAACCTCCCAGACCCACCAGTGCTGATGGCTACGTTATTTGCGGCAGGTAGATAAACCCCGTTTGACGGGACCGTGCTGCTGGTCGGGGACAGACTGGCGCCCGTAACCGTGCCAGTGGTGGTGACGTTTTGACTGCCGAAGTCAGGGCTGATCTTGGTGCCAGCAATGGCAGCAGAGGCATTGACGTCGGCATTAACGATGACACCAGCGGCAATCGAGGTGGCGTTACCAACAGACGTAACATCACCAGTCAAGTTGGCATTGGTGGTGACCGTTGAAGCGTTACCGCTCAAATTGGCTGTAATCGTGCCAGCAGTGAAGTTGCCAGAAGCATCGCGAGCAATGATCGCACTTGCTGTGTTGGCACTAGTTGCTGTGGTGGCACTATTGCTGACCTTTCCTGCAGTGCTGATTGTCGCGAGTTTTGTGTCTACGATTGCGGCAGAGGCATTGATGTCGGCGTTAACAATCGTGCCATCCGCGATCATCGTGCTGGTGACAGTGCCGGTATCACCAGTGGTGACAACATCGCCATTTACATTGGGAAAAGTAATGGTGCGATCAGCCGTAGGATCGGTAACGGCAATGGTCGTCTCAAAACTGTCATCACTGCTTCCTTCAAAAACCAGGCTCCCGCTAGGACTAATTAGCAGTTCGCCAGTAAGAGTGCCACCCGCCTTGGGAAGTGCGGCATTGGCCAGGTCATAGGCACTCTTGACAGCCGTAGAAGAGGCAATGGTGATAGAGCTAGTTGTGCTTGTGCTATCACTAATTTTGCTTTGCAAGCCAGAAGGCGTGACTGCCCTTACATTGTCAGTGCCGGTTTGCGTTTCCGCGTCAGTTGCAAGCTCAACAAGGCCAACGGTGGTAGTAGTGCCAGAAGGCGTTAAGTTGAGAAACGTGGTGCCATCGTAATATTTTAAACCACGAGTGGAAAGGTTTTCGTCAATCCATAATTCTCCTTCAGAATTTCCTGCGCTACCAGCAGGACTTGCATTTGGAGCGATAATGCCGACGTGAGCAGGACCAACTTTGATAATATTTCCAGCATTGTCCTTGAAAAACATTGCAGGCGTCCCTGACGCCGTATTAATTGCAATTTGTCCATCAGCCAAGCCCGATGCAGTGGGGCGCTTGTCAGCAGTGGACGAACGAAGATGCTTAAGAATGGAAGCCATGTGCCTAAACCAAAAAGGTGGCGATTAAGTCGTTCACATTCTAATAATATTCACCCTCGTCTATACACGCATTGCTTTCATTAATAATGTGATCAACATTGTCCCATGCCGTGTAATAAAAGGCGCCACTTGTTTTGACTAAAACTTGCATTGGCAGGCCGTATGGTGGCACTTCCTTGCCTGCATAAACAAATTTTGACGTTCCGTAGTGAGAGGGCATAATTTGTCCTGCTTATTTGCTTAATAGCTGCCATCATCAACAGTGCCAATAGTCATTACGCCAGTTCCAGATGCCACTGCAACCTCAGACGAAGCACGCACAATGCCTGCCGTGCTTAAGTTCGCAATTTGCACTTTTCCATAAACCAATACATTAAAGTCTTCTTGACTGGATACACCAGAAGCCACTGGAACGAGCGCACCGCCATCTACCAATACATCCTGGTCGCCAACGCCAGCAACAGCACTTCCAAGATCTATTTTTGTCCAATTAGACCCAACCCCTTGAGAGAGCACCCAATTGCCAATGGCAAGATCAATGTTGGGTGCAGGAGTTGTGCCAACGCCAGAAGATGTGCAGATTAAATAGACGCCGTTATTGCTTGTACTTGGGCTGGATAATGCTTGGCCAATAGTTAACCCAGCCTCAATGCCATAACTGTTAATACTTTCAACAATATTTCCAGATGCGTTATAAGTGCCGCCAAAACGAAGGTTAATTTGAGTGGGACTGCCATAACCAAGGTTTAGCCAGTAACCTTCAGGCGTAGGTGATACCACACCCACCCAAATATATGCTGCACGATCATTTGGATTAACCCACCATTGACCAGCAAATTGAGGGGCAGGGGCGCTCTCGCTAACTTGTGCAATACCGTAATCGGCTAACTGGTCAGCAGTTACACTATTTGAACCCAGCCGAGCACTACCAAAGGTGCCAGTGGTGATTTTGCTTGCATCCAATACTGGAATATCATCAGCAGCAAGCAAACTAACGGCAGAAACAACATGTCCCTGGCTGTCAATTGTCACTGGACCGGCATAAGTGCCAGCGGTAGCGCTATTGCTATGTTCAATAGTGCCTGGACTGCCAATTTGCAACCCAGCGCCAGGCAAAACAGCCCCAACCGTACCACTACTGGCTAATGGTAGATCGGTGCTAGTTAAAGTGCGGAATGTCGGGGCTGCAGCGGCCCCTGTAGTTGGTCCCGCAAAAACACGATTTGCGTCTTGCGTGTCTAACGAAGAAGTGATTGTTGCAGAAAAATTATCTGGATATGCAACAGAAAATGCAATCGGCGTGGAATCATTGAAAACAATACTATTAATGGCTGCTTGACGTTGCCAAGCGCCGCCATTCCAAGTGTATTCGTAACCAGTTGAAGTGTCTAAAAATTGCTGTCCCGTAAAAGTGCCATTACCAACAGGTGCATTCGCCTGGACAATTATTGCAGAACTGTTAGCAAGTTTGATGGCGGTAATGCCACTATCAGCAATTTGCAGTGTATCCACCGCGCCATCGCCAATTTTTGCATTAGTAATGGCATCATCAGCAATGTCTGCTGTTGCAATGGCCCCCGCCGCAAATTTTCCAGCTCCAATGGTGGTTGATGCAATTTTTGCATTAGTTACAGCATCATCGGCCAAGTTGGCAGTAAGAATGCCACCAGTGCTAATTTGCAGGCCACTAATGGTTGCAGAAGTAATCTTTGTACCAGGAATATCACCATCAGAAAGGCCAAGCTTTGCATAGGTGACAGCACTGTCTGCAATCTTGACAGTAGTAACGGCGCTTGTTCCTAAAGCTGTCGTGTCAACAGCTCCAGCGGCAAACTTGGCTGAAGTGATGCCGCTAGAGGCTAGTGCAGCCGTGCCGACAGCCTCCGCACCAATTTTTGCCGCCGTAACTGCAGCGGCGGCAATAGTGGCCGTCGTAACAGCATTTGCATCTATTTTGCCAGCCGTAACGCCACTTGCCGCAATTTTGGCAGCAGTAATTGCGTTATCAGCGATGGCAGCCGTTGAGACGGCTGCAGAAGCAAGTTGAAGGCCGCTAATTGTTGCGTTTGTAATTTTACTGCCAGGAATATCACCATCAGAAAGGCTGAGCTTTGCGTGGGTGACAGCACTATCTGCAATTTTGACGGTTGTAACAGCGCCCGCGCCCAAGGCCGTTGCATCAACTGCTCCAGCAGCAAACTTCGCTGAAGTGATGCCACTAGAGGCTAGTGCAGTGGTGCCGACAGCGCCAGCATCAATTTTTGCTGTCGTAACTGCGGCAGCAGCGATGGTAGCTGTTGTGACAGCATTTGCATCTATTTTGCCAGCCGTAACACCACTTGTAGCGATTTTGGCGGCAGTGACTGCACCATCAGCAATGGCAGCCGTCGCAACGGCTGCGGAGGCGAGCTGAAGGCCGCTAATTGTGGCGCTTGTAATTTTACTGCCAGGGATATCGCCAGCCGCTAGATTAAGCTTGGCATGGGCAATGGTATTGTCTGCGATTTTTACATTAGTAACAGCGCCACTTCCAAGGGCTGTAGTATCAACTGCACCAGCCGCAAATTTTGCGCTAGTAATGCCACTAGTTGCTAACGCAGCAGTGCCAACTGCCCCATCAGCAAACTTGGTTCCCTGAATAGTCGCAGCAGCAATTTTTGCATTGGTGATTGCGCTATCAGCAATTTTTGCCGTTGTTACATTGCCATCAAGAATTTTGATGGTAGTGACTGCGTCCGAAGCAATACTTCCAGCAGTTAAACCACCACTTTGAATTTTGGCATCAGTGATGGCATTGGCAGCAATCTTTGCCGTTGTAATGGCACCATCGGCAATGCCAGCAGTGGGCATAACCACTTGCTGATAAGAGCCAGCAGAATAAATATGGAGATTTTGGTCAGTAGAGCGGAACCAACCTTTTCCAGTAAAATTATTGGCGGCGGGAGAAGTGCTAGCTGAAACAATAGAGCTATTGTCGCTTAATTTTGCAGAAGTGATTAGGCTATCTGCCAATGCAGACGTGCCGATTTTGGTTGCACTAGCTTGGTTAAGTTTTATTAAATCAATACTGCCATCAGTAATTAAGGCAATACCAGCCTCAACCAAGCTAGCCGCACGAATTTTCTTTGTTTCACTAGCGCTTATATCAACAATCGGCAGCTCATCATTGGCGGCCAATGACCCAGCAGCAAGCAAATTAAGCTGAGAAATTGTCTGGTCGGCCATCTTACAATGTCTGTGCTATTAAAAGAATTCTAACCATTGCCACCATTGTATTAATCATCTACTTCCTGAAGCAATGCATCCACCTCAAACAATTTGGTAAGAATACGCCCTTGGTCTTGCTGCAGCACATAACCTTGCGCTCTTCCTACTTTTAGACCAATTTCCCCTGTCGAAAGAAAATCAATGGACACGGAAATAATCTGATCGCCCCCAATCTCAACACCAGCCCTGTTAATTATTGCGTCAAATTCATAATATACATCCAAATCACTGCCATATGCGTTTTCGTCCGTAAGCCATAATTGAGCCGAAAATGCGCTTCCGATTTCTATGCGTTGAATAAGTTGTAAAAGTAAGAGTGAATTTTCTTTACGCTCCGTTGTAAATGGATTAAAAAGCGCATCAATCGAACCACTTCCACTAATCAATCCAGCGCTATATTGCTGCTTGAACTTATCGTTAAGCGAAGTGGTCTCAACTGCATCTCGTTCGGTTTGAAAAGTAAACCCTGTAACATTGCCCGCTACATTATAGTCCGCATCTTCCACCTCAACAGCAATAGTAACTGGAGCCCCTGTAAATGCAGCCAAGGGAAGCTCTAGGCTTCTTTCGTTATTAACCGCTGCTTCAAATGTGCGAAAAAATCGCAAACCACCATATAAATTTACATTCACATAGGCCGCAAATGTTTCTTGAACTTGCAGCACTAAAGGCCAATTTGCTGCAGGAAAGCAAATTAACTTACGTGAATCAGTGGTTGAAATGGTAATTCTATCGCCAGTTACAATATTCTCCAGACTGCCGTCAAATCCAAGTCGATTTAAAACTACATTTACGTCATCTGGCATAATTTCACTATTAAATGAAACCACTTGCGAATTTCTCCGCAGGCGGACCGTGCCCGTATGTCCAGCGAAGAAAGTCATTAAATTAGGCTAAGACGTCCACAAAATCTCCATCCATTGTAAATTGAATGGGAATAGTAGAAAGCTCACCAGTGGAAACATTTACACCAGCAGAAGTAATGTAGCCGTAGAATTTAATATCGTCCTGCGCTCCGCCACCAGTGTTCAGTTCAAAAAACAAACGATCAGCTTCCGTAATATTGCCAATCTTCATAATTGAATTTTGCAGCAAAGTCACGAAAGAATGTAAAGTGTTGCCTTCGTTGCCTTCCAAGCGGTAATAAATTAATGTGGCGCTACCAGTGGCGCCTTTAATGCCAGGAGTGAAAGTGTTAACGCCACTATCAATGGAATTGGTGGAAATCAATTCAATAGTGGTATCAAGCGACCAGTCGCGGATCTTGGCCACCTGACGAATGTTAGAGGGCTCACCAAGAGTGTTAGAAGGCGCCGTACTGTCCGTTGTGCCAAAAGACAAGCTCCCAGAGCGACCAGTGTAAAAAGCCATGTTGACAAACCGTTAATAACTACATTCTATACGTCAATGATAGAAGTTTCGCTGCTTCCGTCAATTAAAAATAATCCATTGACAAACGAGCCAATGCCTCTAGCTATCAACGATTGCCCGTTGGCATCTGTTGCATGCTGTACCGCCCGAACGGTCACTTCTCCTTCCCCGTCCATTTGAACTTCTGTCACGCGAAAAACCCTTTTGTTTTTTATGGCAGTTCCAGCAATAAACAAGTGTCCTTCATAATTTGAGGAATTAAGCCCCGAAGTGATTTGATTGTTTATGATGGAAACATCATTAAACACCTTAGTTGATTCGCTTCCTGAATTTTGCTTGTAAATAAGCAATGAATAGTTGGAGCCATTAGGAATGGTTGTGTTTAAAGCCATATTTAATTTATTCCCATTTTCGATAGTGCCCGTATAAATGCCATCCCATTGGTTATGCGAAAGTTCTAGATAAACAAAAGCTCCTGGGAAAACAGGGCTATCAGTTGGCAATGTTTTGAATTCAATTGCCTTCTGCGAAAATCGTTTTGTGTTGCAAATAAGTTTACCAATTTTGATTGCCTGAGCTTTGCGCGTAACAAATTGTGAGGCATCAATTGTTAATTGAGAAGCATTTTGCTCCACCACGTCTGCAAATTGCACTTGCACTGTTGCGTTCTGGGCAAATGTAGACTCCCGTGAAGTTTTTCGATAAACAATAGTAACCACTGCGTCTTGTGTGTTTTCTCCAAAATCAATAAATTCTTCTTTATAAGAATCTTCAATAATATTGCCTTGATTGAACAAAGCAGAAATAGCAATATTGGTGGTAATTTCCCCTGTGTCTTTGTTATAAGGAACGCCTGGCAATAGAGTATCGCGTCCTCCAATTTTCGCTAGCTCTAATAAACTAAACGAAGCATTGTTGGCCCAGAATTGTCGCCATGAAGAAAAATCAGCAATCACTCCATCCATAAATAGACCGTTGGCTTCGCAGAATTTCTTGCTTCTAGCCAATTGCTCTATGTCTACAGACGCAATGGTTGCATATTTACCAATGCCATCATCCGGATCCAATACGGTATCAAGAAAAACATCTGGAGCACGATTTGCGTAACCGTCTGCATTGCCTGGCAAATAATTAAATTTTTTAGTGCCCCATCCGTCACCACTTGTTTTGAGTAATTTGCATTTTCTTCCTTTTGTAACAAATAAAGTTAAAGATCTAACATCGCTAACGCTTTTACCTGAATACATATTAAGGCCAGCCAGGGTAATATCGTTATAAATTGGTTGATTTTTTCCAGTGGTATAGTTTGTAAAGCTGTCAAGGATTTGCTCTGTAACAGCGGCAAGTTTAAATTCGGGGCCATTGTCAAAAGAAAAATTTGTTTGCGTATCCGAACGAGGATTAAAAACATCCCATTCATTAATATCTTTTGGTTGTTCATTGACGGGCGGCAATAAATTGCTTCTTCTAGTCTTTCCCGTAAACTCAAATTTACTATCTTTTAACTTGGAACTATTGCTAGTTAATAAAACAGTGCCGGTATCCCCGGCATTTTCTAAATAAACATATGGCACAAGAGTCTTGTTAAACTCTGATCGCAATTCTGGATGATTTCTTAGCTCCGAGGCAACATCAAAAATTGGTTCAAATTTAAATTGCAATTGCCTTGCATTTTCCACCCCATCTTTCAGGCTGCTAATAAATCTTAAACGGATAAAATGATCTATTTCATTTGCCCTTCTAACAACAAAAATGCAAGGCATGTATGTATAGTCAGTTTCCTCGCTTGTTTTTACTTTAACCAAAAACATTGAGCTTCTATATTTATACCCATTGTCGGAATCTCTATAGCCAGAACCTACGCGATCACTTCCGTAAACAGGAGCCCTCCCGGATATTTTTTTATGAACCCTAGCTTTAATTGAAAAATCAACAATATGACATGGGCTGTTTGTTTCATAAGATGCCTCTTCGATTCTCATTAATGCTTTCGTAAAAAATAAATCATTGGACAGAGGATTTACCTTTGCATTAAAAATTTTACCCAATTCAATAGCACTTTGCAAATATGTTTTATCTTCATTGCTAAGTTTTTTGTCTATTTTGTAGCTTACTTTGTTTTCGTTAACAGTTGCCCTGCAAACCGCAGAAGTAACCTTGCCCTTAGCATCTTTCACTGCAACTAATGAAAAACCTTCCTGGCAAGAAAATATTTTACCAGGAAGATCCTTAAAGGTGGAGACAGTATAATTGCCTTTACCGTAGCTTGTAGTAGGTTTGACATGAGGGGCAATTTCTTTTTGAACTTTTTCTGTTGTTATAATTTTTTCGGATTTAATAGTGCCATCTTCTAATAATTGCTCGTAAGTTTTAATTTCCGGGCGATCATCTTTCTCTAAAAGAGCTTTTGCTTTCTTATCGGCAGATGCATAATTTGCTTTAAGTTTGGCTAAGGAACCAAGCTCATCTAGCTCTTCTTTCGTAACATAAGAAGAGGCCGTATCATTATAATCTATGCTGGGAGTAAAGCCTTTTTCAATGACTTTCATCTTGACAGTCATGTCGCTTTCTACGACATCACTCGCTGTAGAACTAACAATCTTTAATTTGACTGAACCTAGTTTTAAAACTCCAGAGTTATCAAAAATTGTTGTTAAAGAGCGGCGCTGATCTTGCGCCTCTTCAATACCCATTAGGGTGATATTTTTGCCAAATGCTTTATCTTTATTTGCAGAAATCTGCCTACTTACCTCTTCTTTGGTGACAATGTTTGGAGCCTGCTTTAAAGTTAGTGAAACATCTTGCCCCACTGTTAGCACTCGATCTTTTAGATAGCCTTCGCCCGAAGCGACTTGCAAAGAAATTTCATTCATTCCATAGTCAAATTTACCCGCAGCATCTCGTATTATAATAACAACATTCAATGGCACGGCTCCATAAACGCCAAAAACATTGGCTGATGTTGGAGAGTAACAATGGCTAAAGCCATCCTTAGCAGTGCTTTGATCCATCCTAATTCTGAATGGATTGTCACCAGAATTTCCAATTCCTGTGGGGTCAGAAATAAACTGTTGCCCAAGACTGGCTGTTAAATGATCATTTCTTAAAACCCCTGTGTAATCGTTTTTAAAATAAAACCAATAATTTTGCGAAACAAAATCTTTTAAAGAAGTATCTCCAAAGGCTGTTTTGCTAAAATCAATAGCACCAATACCACCACCACCCACGGCTAGCATTAAACGCACCAATTGACTGTTTCCAAAACTTAAAACTGCAGACCAAAGCAATGCAGTGGCAACACGCACTCCACCTTGCGAATTAGTGTCAATATTTGTATAGATTAAATTAACAGGATCCCCATATTTAGCAAGTTCTTGCTGGGAATTAAAACCATAACGGGGGGAAAATATTTCTTCTCTTCTTGATTGAGCAGCCCCCTGTCCCCTTGGTTGATCCGGCGGTTCTTCAATTAATGCCGCTACAACTTGCATGATGGTGCCAACAACAATTAAAACAATTGCTACGGCGTCCCAATTGCGAACATCTAAAGAGGTGCCAGCTTTAATATCTTGATATTCTTTTTGTATGGCAACAAATTTTAAATAGTCTTCCTTGCTAATTCCAAGCGCATCAATAATTTGATGTTCATAAGGAAGCAGTTTATAATTTTGCTTGCCGTCCATTAATCACACCAGAAATAATATTTTGGCCTTACCATTGCCAATGGTGCGGCTACAACCATTTTACTAGATGATATGAACAAACAATTGCCGTCGTCTGCAACAACAGCCATTGCCAGTAAAGACTTGGCGCCAGGCAGATAAAAAATAGCGCCAGGGCGCGGTTCGGTAATTTTTTCCCCCAAAGTTAAAAGCCAGCGCAAAATTCTGCGAATGGTTAGCTCTTCTTCCTTGTAATCGTTATAAACAAATGGCCATGCTTCTTCAAGATGTTTTAAATTTAATCTTTTTCTTACTTCCATGCAAAGCAACCAGCAGTCTGTAAAACCGCGCCCATCACTAGGACGTGCTGCATATTGATGCTTTAATCCAATCAAATCATTGTAGTCAATCATTGCAAAGACACATTTGAATTCAATGGTAACAATCCTACAAGTCCTCGGGTAAAAGTACGGGCCGGAAATTTAGACCCAACACTGTCCATCGCACTTCTAAAGCGCAGTTCAACAGTTGTTTCCGAAAATGCCGCGCCAATGCCCACATAATATTCTTCATAAGCCTTGCCTGAAATTGGCTCAAAATTAGCGTTTAACCATACAGTGGTAAGCTTAAGCCTGCTTAGCCGATTACTATTTCCCTGCTCCACCAATCTTAACACCAGCTCATTAGTTGGAAACAATACTGAAAAAAGAGAATTATCCCCCCCTAAATTGTTAACAGTTCCCTCGGCGCGAAAAGGCGCAAAAGCATAATCCTCGCTTTTAGTTGAAGGATCACCCACAGGAAATTTCTTGGTCTCATTAACAAAAAAATTTTGATAACGATGGTAAACGGTGTTTGGCTCGTCCCCAATTGTGATTGTATCAAGTTGATTAAACCCAATCAAATTTTTTGCAGTGTCGGGATTGTTTGAAATGGTCAGCAGCTCAAAATATTGAACAATAGCGATGTTATAGCTCATAACGCAAATTCACAGACTAATGCAATTGTGATTGTACTTAGCCCTTTGTAAACGCTTTCTACTTTAGGTGTTTCTTGGTAAAACCAAAGCGTTGATGAGTCCGCGAGCGGATTGCCTGCTTTTAATTGATTAAAAATTGAAGAAGAAAGCCCTACAAAAATATTGTTGGAAAGCTTAAACCCCAAAGTAACGCCCCCTTGACCATGGTAATGATTATAGATGGCAGTCAATATTTCCTGGTTTACGTTTGCAAATGATAATTCTAAAGTGGCACCATAGGGTTTATTGCCAAAACTACGACGAATAGCCTTTCCTGACAACGAACGATATGTCTTTACTGGGTATTCACCGAGGGTGAAATTTCGCTGCGATGGCTTAATTAAGAGCCCAGTAGAAGTGGCGTTTGGAAAATCAGCCATAATTAAATGCCAATTCGCTTACGGGCTGAAGGACTTTGCTGAAGTTTATCAAGAGCTAAATTTGCGCCTTGACGAGCACCATCTCTTGCTGCAACTCGCCTTGTCTCCATCATAGCCATCTCTAGTTGTTCCCTACTTACATATTCCACATTGTTAATAGTGGTAGTTTCAAAATTCATGGACAGCACTGGAGAAGCGGCGCTTCCACCATTATTATTGCCCGCCATTTTGTCCCTAATTGTATTGCCTTGCATTTGCACAGGGATGCTCCTGCCATCAGGCAGAGGCACAATAGCTTCGTTGTACTTGCCTTCGCCTACGAGGCCCAGCGTGGGACCGCTAACGATGCCACCGTCTGCGAATGCCTGGAAGCCTCCCTTCCATACGGCTCCATTTGCAGCCTTTTTGCCGCCAAACAAAGAACCAAAGCCAAGAATACTACCACCAACGCCCATCAAAATACTGCCAACGCCAGCAAGCGTATTTTTAGTGCCTCCTTTTTGCACTTGTTCAATACCTGCCATAATGCCCATGGCAGACGTTGCAACCATGCCAATCCCTTGAACAACACCGCCAAGAGTTTCAACAAAACTGGAGCCACCCTCGGCAGCATTCTTGGTGGCATTGGCAATATTGTTGGCATTTTGATTGAGACTTTCGGAATAACCAAAACTAGTCTCACTAATATCCTGGAAAGATATGCTCATGCTTTCAGTGGCAGCATTAAATGCTTCCGAAGACTGAGTAAAGTTTTCTAAATTAATTCCAGAATTAGCAAATATATTTGATATTTCTCCACCTCCATAACCACCGCTAAGATTTCCAATGTTGATTGCACTGGGGTTCATAAGACCGCCAGGGCCAATACCTTTGATGATATTTGCAGTGGCTTGTTCGCCTCCGCCACTAGGCGTATTAAGAGAAGTGGTGAGCTTGTCTAATGCCGTGGTGTTTTTATCAGTGGCAGTAGTATTTTTGTCAGTGGCTTCCACTGGAGACGTGGAAGGTTTGGTTGCCGCGCCTTCTTCCAGGGCAGTCTTGGGAACTAATGCATCCTTAAAGATTTTATTAAACGTATTTTTAAGCATATCCTCCATCGGCTTCATTGTGAAATCCAGGAAAATAGTTAAAACTCTGTCTTTTAAACCTTCTTGGAACTGCTCTAATGCATCAACAGCGTCTTCGCCGCTAATCACTGCTTTTAAGAAGCCCTTATAGTCCGATGAAGTGGAAGTGACAAAATCGTCCACAAGCTGCTGCACTTGCTTGAGATTGTCGCGAACTTTTTCTAACTGGAAAATTTGATTTCTTTGCTCTTTTGTCGCCTGCGGATTTTCCTGTTGAATTTGTAAACGTTTGCGCTCCTCATCGCTAATCGCTCGCAATAAAGCAATTTCGTCTTTTAAACTCTTAAGCCTCAGTCCAATTTTATATTTGCTTGCCAAAATATCTTGCGCCTTAGCAAGATCCAAGGTAAGTTGAATTTCCTCTTCAGTTATAGTCAATCCCTGCTTGTTTAATTCATTTGCTCTTTTAGCAAGTTCTAAAGCGGCCTTTTCTACAGCCGAAAGCTCAGTTCGACCTTGCTCTAAAGCGTTTAAAGATGCCGTAAGATCATAATTTTGGTTAATTAAATCCTCCTGCATCTTGATAATTGGTCCCCTGATTGCCAATTCTCGGCGTTGTTCAATCAGCTTTTT
>Ga0194129_10006410_pt1 | contig 14445 bp, 12 predicted proteins | sample TA2KigCa35mmetaG_FD_150862 | JGI IMG/M metagenome (GOLD analysis project Ga0194129, IMG submission 150862) | Freshwater microbial communities from Lake Tanganyika, Tanzania - TA2015038 Kigoma Deep Cast 35m | ecosystem: Environmental > Aquatic > Freshwater > Lake | place: Tanzania: Lake... | reverse complement strand
GGATCACCGCCACCAGGGCCTTCTCGGAGGTTTTGCGGGGCTCCAGGAAGGGCGGGAAGTAGCTGCCCTGCCGGAGCTTCGGGATGCGCAACTGCAGGGCGCCGAGGCGCGTATCCAGCGTGCGGTCCCTGAAGCCGTTGCGGTAGTTCAGCCGCTCGCCGGTGCGCTCGTGTCGCCCGGAACCGATCAGGCCCTCCACATCGGCCTCCATCAGCATCTGCAGCACCGCCTCGGCGACGCTGCGAAGGAAGTCACCGTCTCCTGCTTTTGTCAGCAGGTCCGCTAGTGGCAGTCTGTCCTCGGTCATCAGGTCCTCGGTCGGTCAGGGGTGGGAGCTTCGCAACGCCACCCTAGCCGCCAGGTCCGATGGCCACCCAAGCCCTACACCCCGGACAGCGCCGGAATTTCCACCACCTCCGCGGACGCTACCGGTTGTGACTTGCGCGTTGGTGCGCGGGGCGACGCCGGTTGGCCGTTAGCGCATGGCCCCGTTTCTGATCCCGCCGCAATCGACGACATGATGCGGGCGCGTGCAGGCGCCGGACTCCGCGAAGGCTCGAATCCGCGCTTTCAGCATTGTCCGCGCATTATCCCGGCCATGCCCGTCCATCGCGCGCGAACGATCCTCCGACGGGGTCATCAGACCGGGTTGCAGTGGCGCGCGCGATCGGGCACAATTCTGTGCCGAGCGCGTCCGCGTCGCGAACAATCGGAATATCAGCCGGACGCCGAGGTGTCGAAGGGAGGAGTCGGGTGCCAGCAAGCCGTTCCAGCCAGTCGCCCAGGCCGATGCCGAAGCCCGGCGCCCGCAAGAAGATCGACGGTTCGGCGCGCCTGAAGGCCCTCGCCGAGCGTTGCCGCAGCGTCGCCGAGCAGACCGTAGTCCCGGACATCTCCACCGAACTCGTGCGGATCGCCCGCGCGCTCGATGATGAGGCTGCGCGCGTCGCTGATCTCTAGGGACGCCCGGCCCTACGGTGTGGCGGTTTCTTGCCAGCGGGATCATTTCTGACCGGAGACAAAGCGCATGCGGCCGACCGACACGAGCGATCCGACCCATTTCCACAAGGTGGTCGACTGCCAATGGGCCTGTCCAGCGCATACGCCGGTGCCCGAGTATATTCGGCTGATCGCCGCCGGGCGTCATGCGGATGCCTATATGGTGAATTGGCACTCGAACGTCTTTCCCGGCATTCTTGGCCGGACCTGCGACCGCCCCTGCGAGCCGGCCTGCCGGCGTGGACGTGTCGAGGCCGAGCCAGTCGCTATCTGCCGACTCAAGCGCGTCGCGGCCGATTACAAAGGCGACGTCACCGGGTTGATGCCTGCGGTGGCGACCGCGCGCAATGGAAAACGCGTCGCTTTCGTCGGCGCCGGCCCGGCCTCGTTGACGGCCGTCCGCGACCTCGCGCCGCTCGGCTATGAATGCACGGTGTTCGATGCGGATGCGAAGGCCGGCGGCATGATCCGCAGCCAGATCCCGCGTTTTCGCCTGCCGGAAGAGGTGATCGACGAGGAGGTTGGCTACGTCACGCGGCTTGGCGACAATATCGGCATGCGGCTGGGCGTGCGCGTGGATAGCCTCAAGGCGCTTCTGGCCGAAGGTTATGACGCGGTTTTCGTCGGCTCGGGCGCTCCGCGGGGCCGCGATCTGGACATTCCTGGCCGGCGCGAGGCGGCGTCCCGCATCCATATTGGGATCGAGTGGCTCGCCAGCGTTTCCTTCGGCCATGTCGACGAGATCGGCAAGCGCGTGATCGTGCTCGGCGGCGGCAACACCGCCATGGATTGCTGCCGGTCCTCCAGGCGCCTGGGCGGCACGGATGTCACCGTCGTCGTGCGCTCTGGCTTCGACGAGATGAAAGCCTCGCCCTGGGAGAAGGAGGACGCGCAGCATGAGGGCATCCCCATCCTGAATTACCTCGTGCCGAAGGCGTTCCTGCACGATGACGGAAAACTCACCGGCATGAGCTTCGAGAAGGTGGCGCCGCGGCGCGACGATGAGGGTCGGCGCCAGTTGGTTGCCACCGGTGAGCCGGATGTGATCGTCCCCTGCGACGACGTGCTGATCGCGATCGGCCAGGAGAATTCCTTCCCCTGGATCGAGCGGGATATCGGTCTGGAGTTCGATCGCTGGAGCCTGCCGAAGGTCGATGCCAGGACGATGCAATCGACCATCCCGCACGTCTTCTTCGGCGGCGATGCCGCCTTCGGACCCAAGAACATCATCTGGGCGGTTGCGCATGGTCACGAGGCCGCGATCTCGATCGACCGCTATCTGCAAGGTGGCAACGTCGCCGATCGGCCGCCGCCCGGCGTGACCGTGTCGTCGCAGAAGATGGGCATCCACGAGTGGAGCTACGACAACGACATTTCAGCGGCGCTGCGCAAGAAGGTTCCCTGGCGGGATCTCGAAACCACGATGAAGGACATCAAGCTCGAGGTTGAACTTGGCTTCGATCCAAACCTCGCCTACGCCGAAGCGCAGCGCTGCCTCAACTGCGATGTCCAAACGGTTTTCACGCCGAAGCTTTGCATCGAATGCGATGCCTGCGTCGATATATGTCCCGTTGATTGCCTGACATTTACCGACAACGGCGATGAGGCGGATCTTCGAGCGCGACTGACCCAGCCGGCGCGGAATCCCGACCAGGATCTTTATGTCTCGGATATCCTGAAGACCGGCCGGATCATGGCCAAGGACGAGGATGTCTGCCTGCATTGCGGGCTTTGCGCCGAGCGTTGTCCGACCGGTGCCTGGGACATGCAGAAGACGCTGATACAGATGTCGCACGCGGGGTCGTCATGTCAGCACCGCTCGTGAGCACCAACGATTTCGTCGTCAAGTTTGCCAACGTCAACGGCTCGGGCTCGGCGAGCGCCAACCAGCTCTTCGGTCGAATCGTCCTGCGCATGGGCATTCCGGCGACACCGCGCAACATCTTCCCGTCGAACATCCAGGGCTTGCCGACATGGTACGAGGTCCGGATTTCCGAGGACGGTTGGCTGGGCAGCCGCGGCGGGGTCGACCTGATGGTGCCGATGAACCCGCAGACCTGGGACCAGGACATGGCGTCGATCGCGCCGGGTGGATATGTACTCTACGATTCCACCAAGCCGATGCCGGAGGCGAACTTCCGCGCCGACGTGACCCGGCTCGGTTTGCCACTGACATCGATGTGCAATGCGGCCTATGCCGATCCGCGCCAGCGTCAGCTGTTCAAGAACATCATGTATGTCGGCGCGCTCTCGGCGCTTATCGACATGGATGTCGCCGAGGCCGAGAAGCTGATCGGCGAGCAATTCCGCGGCAAGGAAAAGCTGATCAAGCCCAATGTCGATGCGTTCCGCATGGGTCGCGAGGCGGCGCAGCAAGCCTTCGACTGCCCGATCGGCCTGCGGCTGCGGCGCAGCGACAAGGTCGGCGACCGGATCATGGTCGATGGCAATGGTGCCGCTGCGCTGGGCGCGGTTTTCGGCGGGGCCACGGTGTGCGCATGGTATCCGATCACACCGTCCTCGTCGGTCGCGGAGGCCTTCACCAGCCATTGCCGCCGCTATCGCGGCGAGCCGGAGACCGGCAAGCGACGCTACGCTATCGTCCAGGCCGAGGACGAACTGGCATCGATCGGGATGGTGATCGGTGCCGCCTGGAACGGTGCCCGGGCCTTCACCTCCACCTCGGGACCCGGCATCTCGCTGATGCAGGAATTCATCGGGCTGGCCTATTTCGCCGAGATCCCGGCGGTGATCGTCGATGTCCAGCGCGGTGGACCCTCGACCGGCATGCCGACGCGCACGCAACAATGCGATATCCTCTCGGCGGCGTATGCCTCGCATGGCGATACCAAGCATGTGCTGCTGCTCCCCGAGGATCCGAAGGAATGCTTTGATTTCGGAGCGCTCGCCTTCGATCTCGCGGACCGGCTCCAGACGCCGATTTTCCTGATGCTCGACCTCGACATCGGCATGAACGAGCGTCTCTGTGCGCCTTTCCAGTGGGATGATTCGCGTCGTCTGGACCGCGGCAAGGTGATGCGCTTCGAGGATCTGGAGGCTGGAAGGAAATTCGGCCGTTATCTCGACATCGATGGCGATGGCATCCCCTACCGCACCCTGCCGGGCACGCATCCGTCCAAGGGTTCTTTTTTCACGCGCGGCACGACCAAGGATGCCTATGCGCGCTACACCGAGGAGGGGCCGGCCTATATCGAGAACATGGAGCGGCTGCTGCGAAAATTCGCGACCGCCCGCTCACTTGTCCCCGCTCCGGAAATCCGCAGCGCCGAGCAGCCGACGCGGATCGGTGCGATCCATTACGGATCGACATCCGCCGCCATGGCCGAAGCCTTGGACATGCTGCGACGCAAGGGCGCGCATGTCGACACGCTGCGGCTGCGCGGTTTCCCGTTTCCGGCCGAGGTCGAGGCCTTCATCGCCAGGTATGACCGGGTATTCGTCGTTGAGCAGAACCGCGACGCGCAGATGCGGAGCCTGCTGACGATCGAACTCGGGATCGACCCGGCGAGGCTGATCCCCGTGCTGCACTATGACGGCTCACCGATCACGGCGCGCTTCATCGCCGATGCGATCGGGCGCGAAGCTGCCATCGTTCCGTTCCGCAAGGCTGTGTCATGACCTATCTGCCGAAGCCCAAATTCCGCCATCCGTCGCTCCCCAGGAACAGGCTGGGCTTCACGCGACGGGATTATGAGGGCACCGTATCGACGCTTTGTGCGGGATGCGGCCACGATTCCATCTCGGCGGCGATCGTGCAGGCCTGTTTCGAACTGGATCTCGAGCCGCACCGCCTCGCTAAGCTTTCCGGCATCGGCTGCTCGTCGAAGACCCCGACCTACTTTCTGGGCAGCAGCCATGGCTTCAACTCCGTGCATGGCCGCATGCCCTCGGTGCTGACCGGCGCCAATCTCGCCAATCGCGAGCTCGTCTATCTAGGCGTATCCGGCGACGGCGATTCCGCATCGATCGGATTGGGACAATTCGCCCACGCGATCCGGCGCGGCGTCGATATGCTCTACATCGTCGAGAACAACGGCGTGTATGGCTTGACCAAGGGCCAGTTCTCGGCGACCGCCGATGCAGGCTCGAAAAGCAAATATGGCGCCGACAACAACGATTCCCCGATCGACATGGTATCGCTTGCGCTGCAGCTGGGCGCCACCTATGTCGCGCGCAGCTTCTCTGGTGACAAGACGCAGCTGGTGCCGCTGATTAAGGGCGCACTCGCCCATCGGGGCGCAGCCTTCATCGATTGCATCTCGCCCTGCGTTGCGTTCAACAATCATTCGGGCTCGACCAAGAGCTACGATTATGTGCGTGCCCATAACGAGGCGGTGAATGCGCTCGATTTCATGCCGGCGCGCGAGGCGATCGTCGTTGATTATGCGCCTGGCAAACTCGAGGAGGTCGAGCAACATGACGGCTCGATCCTCCGCCTGCGCAAGCTTGCGGCCGATTACGACGTCCATGACCGGATCGGCGCCATGACCCATCTGCAGCGCAAGGCTGCCGCGGGCGAGATCGCGACCGGACTGCTCTATGTCGACCCGGAGCCTACCGATCTGCATGCGCATCTGCAGACGGTTACGACGCCCCTCAACGCGCTGAGCGACGCTGAACTCGTGCCGGGCGCAGCCGCGCTGGCGAAGTTCAACGCGACGCGTCGCTGACGCCGCGCCAGCGGACCGGCGCCTGCGGAATCCCCCCCTCTGCCTGCGGGGCGGCCTGGGGCGCGTATGGATGTCGCGGCGTTGGCGATCAAGCGGGGGTGGTGATCAGCCTCCAGGCCCGTCCCTCATGATGTAGCCCATCAGGTCGCCCACATTGCGCTCGAGATCGCGGATGATGTCCTTGACGACATCACCAATCGAGATGACGCCGACGACCTTGGCACCGTCCAGGACGGGCATATGCCGGAACCCGCGTGCGGCCATCGTCGCCATGCATCGCTCGAGCGGGGCATCCGGTGTGACGGTCACGGGGTCTCGCGTCATCACTTGACTCACTTGTGTCAGCGTGGCGTCGAGTCCCGGAAGCAGCACCTTGATGGCGCAGTCGCCCTGGGTCACGATGCCGACGAGCACGTCTTCGTCGATGACGAGCACGGAACGAACGCGGTTGTCGCGCATCTTGCGCAAGGCCGCCACCACCCGGTCTCCGGACCGGACATGGATGAGCTGGCCAGATTTTTGGGCGAGCACGTTCTTGACTCTATTCATCGATCTCCTCCAATGGTCCGGACCGGTCAAGGATCGCGTGGCGCCCGGCAGGCCCAATCTTTCGCGCCGGCCTCCCAGGGGGGTCGTGGACCGGAAGGCCGAGGGTCGGACATGCCGTCATCGTCTTCTCCTGATCCTCGAGACGGCAAGGCGACTGGGCCAGGAGCGACACCACGTCCGGCCATCGACGGGCGCAAGATCGCTGCCAGAGGCTTGATGCTATCAATAGACGCTATCCGGTTTGGCTTGGCAACCGCCTGCAGCGCTCTTCAGATCGACACGGCAGACGCGCGGCCCTGTGGGCCATCGCCGTCGCTTTGCTTCGGTGCGCGCGGGCAGATCGGCGGATCGTGGCAAGTCGCGTGAACGGAAACGCGGGCCGAAAGGCGCGCGACGCGCCGACGACACCGGATGGCCCCGTCTCAGACCCAGCCGCCATCGACGACAATATGCCGGCTCTTGCAGGCGCCGAGCTCCGCGGAGGCGAGGAACAGCACGGTGCGGGCGATGTCGTCCGGGACCGATCTGCGCTTGAGGCACGCGCCGCGCCCGCGGCCTGCGGCGCATACGCATGTACCGCGTCGCCCCTTATCGAGACTGATCCAGCCCGCCGGTGCCGAGATCGACGCCCCTGCCAACCCGAACACGCCGGGGACCACACGCCAGGACCGAGATTCGGGCGCTTTTGCGCGCGCCGCCGCCGAACCCGCTTCCGCATCGACATTTGACAGGCAAGGCCGGATGGCGTTTGTTTTTTACTATCGAGCAAAAGGCGGCGGGTTATAGCCCCGATCGGCCTGCAGGTCGTCGGCCCGATGTACCGCGAGGACCTCGTCCTCAGGGCCGCCGCCGCCTTCGAGGCCGCGCGCCCCTTCGCGATGGCGCGGGCCTCGTGAGCGCGGGCCGGGCCGGGCACGCTGTCGACCACGGCACATGGATGTCCCGCATGACCACGAGACGCCTGCAGGCGAAGGAGCCGCAACGATGAAGAGGATCACGGCCCTTGGGGCGATGCTCGCGGCGGGCATCGCCATGTCCGCGCAGGGGCAGGGCTATCCCGCGCCTCGGGAAGGCACGTGGACGGCGAAGGATTTCCGCTTCCACACCGGCGAGGTGATACCCGAGCTCAGGCTCGCCTACACGACGATCGGCGACCCGGGCGGCGAGCCCGTGCTGATCCTCCACGGCACGGGCGGATCCGCGGGGTCGATGCTGACGCCCGGCTTCGCCGGCGAACTCTTCGGGCCGGGCCAGCCGCTCGACGCGACGAGGTACTTCATCGTCATCCCGGACGCGCTCGGGGCCGGAAAGTCCGCCAAGCCGTCGGACGGGCTGCGCGCGCGGTTCCCGGCCTACAACTACGACGACATGGTGCACGCCCAGCATCGCCTGCTGACCGAGGCGCTCGGCATCAGGCATCTGCGCCTCGTCCTCGGGAACTCGATGGGTGGCATGCATGCGTGGCTCTGGGGCACGACCCATCCCGACATGATGGACGCGCTGGTGCCGATGGCCTGCCAGCCGACGGAGATGTCCGCGCGCAACTGGATGATGCGACGGCTGATGATCGAGTCGATCCGGCGCGATCCGGCCTACATGGGGGGCGACTACGCGAGCCAGCCACCGAGCCTGCGCATCGCCAACGTCTTCTACGCGACCGGCACGAATGGCGGCACGCTCGCCTACCAGGCCCTCGTGCCGACGCGCGCGCTCGCGGACAGGATGGTCGCGGACCGGCTCGCCGCGCCGCCGCCGCTCGACGCCAACGACTTCCTGTACCAGTGGGAATCGTCGAAGGACTACAACCCCGAGCCGCTGCTCGGCCAGGTCAGGGCGCGGGTGCTGCTGGTCAACTCGGCGGACGACGAGCGCAACCCGCCGGAGACCGGGATCACCGAGCGGGCCCTGGCCAAGGTGCCGGGCGCGCGCCTGCTGCTGATCCCCGCCAGCGCCGAGACGCGCGGCCACGGCACGACCGGCATGGCGAAGTTCTGGAAGAAGGACCTCGAGGAGGTCCTCGCCACCGCCCCGCGGCGGAGGTAGCGGGCGGAAGCGCCATCGCGGCGCGCCGGACCCGGGCCTCGAGGCGCCTCGCGGAGAGGATCAGATCGAAAGCCCGCCGAGCGACTTGCCGCCATCGACGAACAGCGTCTGGCCGGTGACGAAGCTGGTCGCCGGGCTGGCGAAGAAGGCGATGGCATTCGCGATCTCGTCGGGAGACGCCGCCTTGCCGGAAGGTTCCAGCGCCTCCCACGCCGCGAACATCTCGGCCGGGGCCGAGCGTGTCATCGGCGTGTCCGTGAACCCGGGCGCGATGGAATTCACGGCGATGCGCGAAGCGCGCAGTTCCATGGCCATGGCCCGCGTCAGGCCGATGACGGCGGCCTTCGAGGCCACGTAATGCGCGAAGCGCGTGCCACCCAGCGCGCCGCGCGAGGAGATGGTGACGATGCGCCCGCCCGGCTTCATGCGCCGCGCGGCTTCCTGCGCCGGGATGAACGTGCCGACGACGTTGACGTCCAGCATCTGCCGGAAACGCGCCTCGTCGAGGTCGAGGAAGCGCGCGTCGTTGTAGATGCCGGCGGCCGTCACGAGGACGTCGATTCGGGGCTCGGCCGCGAACGCGGCCGCGACGCTCGCGCGCTCGCAGACATCGCAGGTCGCGGCCGCGCAATCGAATCCCGCCTCGCGCAGCGCCGCGCCCTCGCGCTCGAGGGCCGGGCCGGACCTGTCGAGCATCACGACGCGGAATCCGTCGCGGGCAAGGCGTTGCGCCGCCGCAAGGCCGATGCCCTGCGCGGCACCCGTCACGAAGGCGATCTGCTTCTCTTTCATCGCCGCTACTGGTAGCCGACCGGGCTTGCCGACGATAGCGCGATCGCGCGCCGCCCTCGTGGCGCGAGGTTCAACGCAGCCCGAAGCGCTGCGCGAGCAGGTCCGGGTCGTCGAAATGGCGCGTGCCGACATTTGACAGGCAAGGCCGGATGGCGTTTGTTTTTCCTATCGAGCCGTCGTGGCGCCGTCGAAAGGGCGACCGAGGAAGAGCCGCAGGGCGTGATCGTCGAGGGAAGTCACCCTGGGATCATTTGTCTCCGATCGACACCGATCCCGCCCCGTCTCGGCGCGTCCTGGAGTCGATCTCAGCGGACCCGGGGACATTCTCTCCAGGGCAGGAATTCCATCTGGAATTCCTGCCCTGGAGAGGCTTTGCCCGCACGGCAAACCGCGCAAAAGCCACGCTGGATCGTTATTCCCCGGATCGTTATTCCCCCTGGATCGTTATTCCCCGAAGAAATCGATACTGACCCCGATTTTCCGCTAGGGCGCGGTAGCGAGCGCGAGGCCGTCGATCGCGATGGCGCGGTGTTGGCGCGCGGAGCGCTCGGCGGCGAGGCCGATGGCGACGGCCTTGAGGCCGTCGAGCATCGTCACCTCGACGGGGGCGCCGTCGAGCACGGCGCGGCGGAAGCCGAGATGCTGGAAATAGGTCGAGCCGTGATGGTCGCCGGCGCGCAGCAGCGTCTCGTCGACAGGCACGGGCCGGCGCACCGGCGCCTGGGTGGCACGCGGCGACAGCTCGATCTCGGCGGTGCGCTCGGCGCCGCCGGGCCAGAAGCGCGCCGGCCCGGGGATGAAGCACTCCACGCGCGCCGCGTCGCCGGTGGCGGTGATCGTCTCCTGCCAGTAGGCGCCCTCGGCGAACATGCAAAGATCGAGCATCGCGCGGATGCCAGAACGGAAATCGACGATCACGAAGGCGTTGTCGAGGATGTCGGGCACAGCGCCGTCATGGCGCTCGTCCCGGTGGTTCACGTCGGCGGCGCCCGAGGCGTAGACGCGCACCGGCTCGTCCTCGGCGATCAGCCGCATCAGATCGAAGTAGTGGCAGCATTTCTCGACCAGCGTGCCGCCGGTGCGCCGCGCGAAGCGGTTCCAGTCGCCGACCTTGGCGAGGAACGGATAGCGGTGCTCGCGGATCGCGAGCATGCGCAGCCGACCGACCGCGCCCTCGCGCACCTCGCGGCGCAGCTCGGCGACCGGCGGCATGTAGCGATACTCCATCGCTACCCAGATCGGCGCGCGATGCGACGCGGCCGCCGCGGCGAGCGGCGCGCAATCCTCGATGCGCGTGCAGGCCGGCTTCTCCACCAGCACGGCGTGCGCGCGCGGCGCCGCGAAGACGTCGGCGAGGATGGCGGCATGCGTGTCGTTGGGGCTGGCGATCACCAGCGCATCGATCTCGCCGCGCGCGAGCAGCGCGCGATGATCGGCGAAGACCGCGGGCGCCTCGCCGAACAGGTCGTGGGCGAGGCGCGCGCTCTGCGCAAGCGAGGCCTCCACCGGATCCGACAGCGCCGTCACGCGCGAGCCCGGCACGAGCTGGAGGTTGCGCAGATGCTCGCGCCCCATCATGCCCGCGCCGATCAGTCCGTAGCGCAGCGTCTCGACCATGGTCAGCCCTTCACGCCGCCGGAGGACAGGCCACCGATGACCCTTTCCTGGAACACCGCGATCAGGATCGCGATCGGCACGATGGCGACGATCAGGGCCGCCGAGATGATCGGCCAGGGGAAGGCGAACTCGCCCTGGTAAAGCGTGATGCCGACCGGCAGCATGCGCATCGTCTGGCGGCTGTTGAGCGTCAGCGCCAGCAGAAACTCGTCCCAGGCGTTGACGAAGGCGAGGATGGCGGCGGTGAAGACGCCGGGCCCCGCCAGCGGGATCACCACGCGCCAGAGTGCTCCGATGCGCGTGCAGCCGTCGATCATAGCGGCGTTCTCGAGATCGGCGGGGATGTCCTGGAAGAAGCTCGCCATCACCAGCGTGCAGACCGGCATGCTGAGCACGACGTAGGGCAGGATCAGCGCGAGATGCGTGTTGAGCAGGCCGAGCCCGCGCATGGTCTGGAACAGCGGCACCATCAGCGCGATCAGCGGGAACATCGCGATCGCCAGGATCGACTGCAGGATGAGGTCGCGATAGGGCAGTCGCAGCCGCGTGAGCGCATAGGCCGCGAGCGCCGAGACCACGACGCAGATCACGGTCGAGAGCGTGGCGACGACGAGGCTGTTCCACATGAACAGCGGCAGCGGCTGGTCGGCGAAGGCGCGCAGGTAGTTGGCGATCGTCGGATCCTGCGGCCACCAGGTGATCGGGTAGCGCATCAGCTCGCTCTCGGTCTTGAGCGAGGTGAACAGGATCCACAGCACCGGCAGGAAGCCGTTGGCGGCGACGATCAGCGCCGCGATCCACACCATGCGTCGGCGCGGCAGCGTCATGGCGCGTCCTCGCGGCGGCGCGTGTGGCGCAGATAGACCGAGGTCGCGACGGCGCTGAGCGCGAACATCAGCACCGCGAGCGCCGAGCCGTAGCCGAAATCGAGGAAGTCGATCGTGGTCTTGTGGATGTACATCGCCAGGGTCTCTGTGGAATCGCCGGGCCCGCCGCCGGTCATCGCATAGGGGATGTCGAAGGTTTGGATCGCGGTGATCGTGCGGAAGATCAGCGCCACCACGATCGCCGGGCGCAGCAGCGGCAGCGTGATGCGCCAGAAGCGCTGCCAGCGCGTCGCACCGTCGACCTCCGCCGCCTCGTAGAGTTCCCTGGGAATCGTCTGCAGGCCGGCGAGCAGCACCAGGGCGACGAAGGAGGAGGTCTTCCAGACGATCGCGAGGCAGACCGCGAAGAAGGCAAGGCCCGGGCGCGAGAGCCATTGCAGCGGCTCGAAGCCGAGCGCCACCACGACGTCGTTCACGATCCCCTGCCGGTACTCGAAGAACCAGCGGAAGATCAGGCCGGCGAAGACGACCGGCAGCGCCCAGGGCAACAGCAGGCCGAGGCGCACCGGCCATTTGACGCGGAACGGCAGGTTGGCGAGCAGGGCGAGGCCGAGCCCGACCACGACCGCGCCGGGCACGGTGATCACGACGAAGAGCAGCGTGTTGAGCGTCGCGCCCCAGAATCGGTCGTCGGCGAAGGCGTAGGCGTAGTTCTCGAAGCCCACGAAGGGCGCGGTCCCGGCGCGCGTGCCCTGGTCGAGCTGGTGGAAGCTGCTGACCAGCAGCCGCCAGACCGGATAGACGACCACCAGCCCCAGCAGCAGCGCCGCCGGGGTCAGCATGGCGAAGCCGAGAAGCCGCTCGCCGCGCTCGAGCGGCCCCAGCCGGCCCGCCATCGCTCGCCTCCGTCAGCGCATCGCGCGCGGCAGGCGGCCGTTCATGTCGCCGAGCGCCTGCTCCGCGGTCTTCGTGCCGGCGAGGAAGGCGTTGACGTTGGTGCGGATGATGTCGCTGACCTCGGGGTAGCGCGGGCTGACCGGGCGCGAGCGCGCGGTCTTCACGACCGGCAGCGCGTCCTTGAACCAGGGATTCGCCTTCAGCACCTCGGCATCGTCGTAGACCTCGGGGAAGACCGGGAGATGCGAGGCGAAGATCGCCTGCATCTTCGAGACCTCGGGCGAGGACAGGAAGCGCACCAGCTTCACCGCCTCCTCCTTGCTCTTCGAGAAGGCCGAGACGGCGAGCTGCCAGCCGCCGATGCAGGTCGCGGGCTGGCCACCGACGAAGCCCGGCAGCGGCACCACGCCGATCCTGCCCTTCACCTGGCTGTCGGCGTCGTTCTCGACGCGGTTCCAGACATAGCCCCAGTTCATCGCGTAGAGCAGGTTGCCGGCCTGGAGATTGAGCCGGATGCGATCGGTGACGATCTCCGCGAGATTGGGCGGCGTCACGTTCGCCGCGCGCATGTCGCTCCACAGCTTGAGCGCCCTCTGCGCCGCCGGCGTGGCGACGTTGACGCGCCCGCCCTCGACGAGAGCGCCGCCCGCCCCCCAGAGCGGCACCAGGAAGGTGCACACCGTGCCCTCGATCGGCGCGCCGGCGGTCTGGAAGCCGGCGAGATTGGCGTTGCCCTCGGCGGCGAGCACCTTGCGCGCGCCCTCGATCAGCGCCTCCCAGTTCGCCGGCGGTTCCACGCCGTGCTTCGCCAGCAGGTCCTTGCGGTAGTAGAGGAACTGCGCGTCGGCGAAATAGGGCAAAGCCATCACCTTGCCGTCGACCACGTTCGCCTCGCGATAGGCCGGCAGATAGCGGGCCATCACCGCGTCGCGCTCGGCCCCGAGATACCCATCGAGCGGCTCGGCCCAGCCCTGGGTCGCCCATTGCGCCGGCCGGATGACGTCGATCAGCACGACGTCCAGCGCTGTGTCCTTCGCCGAGAGCACGGTGTTGAGATATTGCTGCTGCTGTTCGGAGGTCGCGCCGCCGACCTCGATCTCGACCTTCACGCCGGGATTGCGCTGCTGATAGACGTCGACGATCTGCCGCATCACGTCGGGACGCTGCTGCCCGCCGGTGAAGATCCTGAGCGTCGTCTGCTGCGCGAGTGCGGCACCGGCCGCGAGCGCGACCGCCAGCGCCGACACCGTCCCGACCAGCCGCGACGCGATTCTGCGATTTGCCATGACGCACCTCCCATCCGAAGCCTGCCCCACGATAGAGGGAGCCGGAAGACGAGTGCCAGCCCATTGCGGTTCGGGCAAGGCCAAGCGTCTCTGCGCCGAGATCGGCGGCTTCAGCCTGCATGCGGCGACGCGCTGCCGGGCCGGTGATCGCTTCCGGCTGGCGCGCCTGTGCCGCTACGTCATGCGCCCGGCCTTCGCCGACGACCAGTTGAGCTGGGACGGCGCCGCGCGCGTGACGTTCGAACTCAAGACGCCCTGGCGCGACGGCACCACCCATCTCGAGATGACGCCGATCGACTTCATGGAACGCCTGGCAGCCCTGGTGCCCCGCCCGCGTCTTCACTTGATCCGCTTCCACGGTGTCCTCGCGCCGAATGCGAAACTGCGTGCGATGGTCGTCCCGCAATCGCCCGGATCCGCGCGCCCCAGGCATGACGGCCGCCCACCGGGCGGCGCCGACGCGGCGGCTTCGGTCGGTCGAGCGGATGCGCCCGCGCCTCGGCCGGGCTTGCGCTGGGCAGATCTCCTGCGCCGGGTCTACGACATCGACATGCGCAACCTACCCGAATTGCGGCCAGGGCAGGCTTGAGCCCATCGCGAAGATCCTCGACCCGGACGTCATCGCCCGCATCCTCGCCGCAATGGACCGCTTCGCGCGGGCGCCGCGCGCCAGCCGCCATCCGCGCCGGGCGCGAGGCGCGGCCCGGCGGGCGGCGATGCCGGCATGGGGGGCGGGGCCTTCAG
>Ga0194129_10006409_pt1 | contig 14447 bp, 14 predicted proteins | sample TA2KigCa35mmetaG_FD_150862 | JGI IMG/M metagenome (GOLD analysis project Ga0194129, IMG submission 150862) | Freshwater microbial communities from Lake Tanganyika, Tanzania - TA2015038 Kigoma Deep Cast 35m | ecosystem: Environmental > Aquatic > Freshwater > Lake | place: Tanzania: Lake... | reverse complement strand
GCTTGCTGTGGTGTTTTCCTTGAAAACCCCTGTAGTAACAAGGTTTTGTTAACGCCCCCTCCGTGATTCGAACACGGGACCGGCTGCTTAGAAGGCAGCTGCTCTATCCAGCTGAGCTAAGGGAGCTTTGGCGGCATTGTTGCAGCCGCGGGCCTTGGCGGTGAACAGCCTGGGCCAGCACCCCTACGCTGGTGTGCTCCGCATCTTTTGCCCCATGGCGGCCAGCCGGCTCACCGACAGCCAGAAGCAGGAGCTGGTGCAACGCTTCCGCCAGGGCGAAACCAGTGCCGAGTTGGCGGCCGCCTTTGGCTGCAGTGCCAACACGGTGAGCCGCACTGTCAAGGCGCTCCTGGCTCCAGACGAGTACGAGCAGCTCAAGCAGCAGCGCGGTCGATCCGGTCCGGGGGCGGGGGCGGCTCCCGCTGCCGTCTCGGCTGCGGCCGCTCCAGCGTCATCGGCGAAGCCTCTGCTCACCAGATCCGCGGGCACCGAAGGGGCTGCGGGCCCTGCCTTGGACGATCTTGAGGAGGACGACCAGGCCGTTGGAGTCGATCCCGATGCCGATGACGCTGCGGTGTTGGCGATCGATGATGCCGACGACTTTGCTGACGACGACGACCCCGCTGAGGATGGTGTCGATGAGGGCGAGGTTGGCGGCGATGACGAGACGTTTGCGGCGATCCCGGTGCTGCCGCTGGCCGTGAGCCAGGAGCCGGTGCAGGTGCAACCTCTGCAACCGGCGGTGCTGCCGGACAGCCTCTACATGCTGGTCGACAAGACCGTGGAGCTGCAGGCCCGGCCCCTGCGCGACTTCGCCGAACTGGGCCAGCTTCCCCCCGAGGAGGAGGAGCGCCAGGCGCTGCAGTTGTTTGTCAATCCACGCCAGGCCAAGCGGCAGTGCGGCCGCTCCCAGCGGGTGATCAAGATGCCCGACCCGGAGGTGCTGTTCAGGCGCGCCTCCTACCTCCAGGTCAAGGGCATCAGCCGACTGGTGGTGGAAGGCACCCTCTACGCCCTGCCCGGCAGCTGATCAGTCGTCGATCTGTTGAGCCGCGGGGCTCACCAGCGCGGCGGCGCAGCCACCGCTGATCACGCCGATCACCAGCGCCAGACCCACCACAAAGCCCACCGGCAGCGGTGCGCTGCGCCCCACGAGCAGGTTCAGTTGCGGCCGCTTGTCGAGGTTCTGGGCGCCCAGGCAGAGCAGCAGCAGCAGCAGCACCCCGCCCACCAGACTTCCCAGGATCAGGCGCAGGCGCAGCAGCATCAGGACCCGCTCGTGATCTGCAGGCATTGTGGGGGCTGGGGCGGCTCGTGCACAACACGGCCACTGTTCAGCGGTGCGCCATCAGCTGGACTGTGCTGACGGGTCATTAGCTGCCTCATGGGCGGCCTTGTCTGCGTCGTCTGCCTTGTCTGCGTCGTCGGTGCCGTCTGCGGTTCCGTCGTGCAGCAGGGCATAGAGCTCGCGCTTGCTGTGGCCGCTGCGCTCGGCCAGGCTGCGGGCGGCCTCGCGGCGGCTCAGGCCCTGGGCCAGCAGCGCACTGAGGGCTGCGCGCAGATCGTCGCGGCTCCAGGGGGCTGCGGCCGCAGTGGGCGCCCCGCCCAGCACCAGGGTGCACTCGCCCTGGGGGGGCAGCTGGCGAAAGTGCGCCAGGGCCGCACGCACCGTGGGCCCCACCTGCTCTTCGTGGCGCTTGGTGAGCTCGCGCGCCACCCGCAGCGGCCGATCCCCCAGCACGGCCAGCAGATCCTCGAGCAGATCCACGAGCCGGTGCGGCGCCTCAAACAGCACCACGGTGCGCGGCTCGCCGGCCAGCTCACTGAGGCGTGCACGCCGCTGGTTGGCCTTGGCGGGCAGGAACCCTTCGAAGCAGAACCGCCCGCTGGGCAGGCCACTGCTCACCAGGGCCGTGGTGAGCGCGCTGGGGCCGGGGATGCAGATCACCGGCAGGCCCGCCGCCCGTGCCGCTGCCACCAGCTCTTCGCCAGGGTCGCTGATGCCCGGCAGGCCCGCATCGCTGACCACGGCCACCGCCTCGCCCGCCTGCAGCGCCGCCAGCAGCTCGGGGATGCGCGTGGCCTGGTTGTGCTGATGAAAGCTCACCAGCCGAGCGCCCAGGCTCTGGTTGCGATCGCGTAGACCCAGCTGATGCAGCAGCAGGCCGCTGCGGCGCGTGTCTTCGCAGGCGATGGTGCTGACTCCGGCCAGCACCTGCCGCGCCCGCGGGGTGAGGTCGCCCAGGTTGCCGATGGGCGTTCCCACCAGATAGAGCACGCCGGGGGCGGGTTCGGCCTGCAGCACAATGCACCTCGATGGGGCCCCGGGCCCCCTGCCCTGTGCCCATGATGCCCGCAACCGCCCTGCTGCCTGAGGGCATCAGCACCGAGATCCTGCTGGCCGAGCTGCGGCGGCTGTGCTGGGGCGCGGCCGACATCCTGCTGGCCTACGGCCGCGGCGAGCAGCCGCCCCACGGCTTTCCGAAAGCGCTCAGCGTCGACGAGGGCGGCGAGGGGCCGGTGAGCGCCGCCGATCTGGCGGTGAATCAGTGGTTGCTTGAGGGGCTGGCGCAGGCCTTCCCCACGGCCGGCTGGACACTGTTGAGCGAGGAGACCGCCAAGCAGCAGCTCACCCCCGGGGTGCCGTTGGCGGCCGAGTGGCTGTGGATCCTCGATCCGCTCGATGGCACCAAGGATTTTTTGCAGGGCACGGGCGAATACGCGGTGCACCTGGCGCTGCTGCACCGCGACGCGCTGGTGCTGGGGGTGGTGCTGCTGCCGGCGCTGGAGGAACTGTGGCTTGGGGTGCTTGGCGGCGGCGCTTCGCTTGCTTCGGTTCCCGCCTCCGCGATTGGACAGGCCTGGTGCGAAGACCGCAGCGGCCGCCAGAGCCCTGCCTGCCTCAGCCAGCGGCGCGCCCTCGATGAGCTGGTGCTGGTGGCCAGCCGCAACCACCGCGATCAGCGGCTGGAGCAGCTGCTGGCGGCCCTGGCCCTGGGCGACACCAGGGCGATCGGCAGCGTGGGCGGCAAGGTGGCCACCATCCTGCGGGGTGAGACCGATCTCTACATCTCGCTCTCGGGCACCAGCGCCCCCAAAGACTGGGACATGGCCGCCCCCGAGGCGGTGCTGCGGGCGGCGGGGGGTGCCTTCAGCCACGCCGATGGCCGTGCGCTTTCTTACAACGACGGCGACGTGCGCCAGGCCGGCTGCCTGATCGCCAGCCACGGGCCGTCTCATGCTGATCTATGCGCACGCGCGGCGGCGGCCATGGCCCAGATCGATCCGGGGTTTGCCCTCTGATCAGCAGGCCTGGATCGCCAATCCCCGTTGGCTGCAGAAGGCTCCAGATCCTGCTGCTTGCTGGTCCTGGTTGATTGTCGTGGTCGCTTGTCTTGGCTGCTTGTCTTGGCAGTTCGCTTTCGGTGAATGTACAGATGTACACCGATATGAAGGGTGTACACCGATATGAAGGGGCCGGAAACCCAGGTGGGTCCCAGGACCATGGCCAAGAACGCCTCTGCTGCGGGAGGGGAGGTGCGACGCACAAAAAAGCCCCCTTAGGGGGGGGCTGGTTGGCTGACTTGTGCGGCGGTGCTCAGGCCGGTGCGGCCGCGCCGTCGCTCTGGGGCACGCCGCGCAGGGTGAGGTTGATGCGGCCGCGGTTGTCGATCTCGCGCACGCGCACCGTGACTTGATCGCCCACGTTGACCACGTCTTCCACCTTCTCGACGCGGGCTTCCGAGAGCTGGGAGATGTGGATCATGCCCTCCTTGCCGGGGAGGATCTCGACGAAGGCGCCGATCGGGATCACGCGGGTGACCGCACCGCTGAACACCTCACCCTCGCTGACGCGCCGGGTGAGCCCTTCGATGATGCGTTGGGCCTCCTCGGCTGCGGCACCGTCGTGGCTGGCGATCGTGACGATGCCACCGTCTTCGATGTCGATCTTGGTGTTGGTGCGCTCGGTGATGCCCTTGATCGTGCGGCCGCCGGGACCGATCACGGTGCCGATCAGCTCGGGGTCGATGCGGAAGCTGAGCAGCCGCGGGGCATGGGGGCTGAGGGTGTCGCGCGGTTTGTCGATCGCTTCAAGCATTTTCTCGAGGATGTGCAGGCGCGCCGGGCGGGCCTGGTTGATGGCCTCGGCGATCGTTTTGACCTCGAGACCGGTGATCTTCATGTCCATCTGCAGGGCGGTGATGCCCTTGTCGGTGCCGGCCACCTTGAAGTCCATGTCACCGAGGAAGTCCTCAATGCCCTGGATGTCGGTGAGGATGCGCACCTCGCTGCCCTCCTTGATCAGGCCCATGGCGGCGCCGCTCACCGGTGCCTTGAGGGGCACACCGGCATCCATGAGCGCCAGGGTGCTGCCGCACACCGAGCCCATCGAGGTGGAGCCATTGGAGCTGAGGCACTCCGACACCACCCGCAGCACGTAGGGGAAGGATTCCTTGGCCGGCAGCACGGGCACCAGGGCCCGCTCGGCCAGGGCGCCGTGGCCCACCTCGCGGCGGCCGGGGCTGCGCATCGGCCGGGTCTCGCCGGTCGAATAGGGGGGGAAGTTGTAGTGGTGCAGGTAGGTCTTCTCGGTGGATGGATTGAGGTCATCCATCTCCTGGGCGTCGCTGGGGGTGCCGAGGGTGGCGCAGGAGAGCACCTGGGTGAGGCCCCGCTGGAACAGCCCCGAACCATGCACCCGCTTGGGCAGCACGCCGGCGGCCGCCTGGATCGTCCGCACCTCATCGAGTTTGCGGCCGTCGACCCGCACGCCGTCGTTCACGATCTGGGCGCGCATCAGCTTCTTGGTCAGGGACTTGAAGCTGTTGCCGAGGGCCTTGCCGTTGGAGCTCACGGCCACCTTGATGGCGTCGTCGTCTTTGAGGCCCTCGATCTTGGCGGCCACCTCGGCCTTGAGCGCATCGAGCTGCTCGTCGCGCTCGCCCTTGCTCAGGGAGAACTGCTTGAGCACCTCACCGATGCCCTTGCTGCATTCCTTGTCCAGAAACTTGGGCAGGGTGTCATCGTCGGCTTTGGGCTCGGGGATGACCTGCTCGATGCCCACGCTCTTGAGCAGATCGAGCTGGGCCTTGATCAATTCGCTGACGGCTTCGTAACCGAAGTCGATCGCTTCGATCACATCCTGCTCAGGCAGCTGATTGGCACCGGCTTCCACCATGATCACGCCAGCCGGTGTGCCCGCGACCACCAGATCGAGGTCGCTGCGCTCAATTTCGCGGTAGCTCGGGTTGAGCACAAAGTCATCGCCCAGCAGGCCCACCCGCACCGCCGCCATGGGGCCGTGGAAGGGGATCTTGGCCAGCAGGGTGGCCAACGAGGCGCCGGTCACCGCCAGCACATCGGGGGGAACCCGTTCATCCAGCGACAGGCAGGTGGCGACGATCTGCAGGTCGTCGCGCATCCAGCCAGGAAACAGGGGCCGCATCGGCCGGTCTATCAGGCGGGCGATCAGGGTGGCCCGCTCGGGGGGGCGGCTTTCACGCCGCATGAAGCTCCCCGGAATGCGACCGGCGGCATAGAGCCGCTCTTCGTAATCGCAGATCAGGGGCAGAAAATCGATGCCTTCGCGCCCGCCGCTGCGGGTGGCGGTGACCAACACGGCGGTGTCACCGCATTCGACCATCACAGAGCCCCCTGCCTGGGGGGCAAAGCGTCCGGTGGTCAGCCGGATCTCCCGACCATCGAAGGAGATCGACTGAGTTTGTCCTTGCACTGGGCTTTATGTCCTTTTTGTCAGAACCCATTCTCGCATCCGAGGCCCTTGGGCTGCAGGACTTCCGGGTTTTTTCATGCTTTGACGCGTGGCTGCTCGTGCCGAACGGCCGGCATCATTGGCGCGATTGGCAATAAAAAAGCGCCCGTTTTGGACGCTTCCTCACTGAGCTGTTGGTGCACTTGGGCAGCCATGGTGCAGCGATGGGCTGACCAAGCCCCACTCACCAGCTCGACTTGACCACGCCGGGGAGCTCGCCCTTGTGGGCCCGTTCGCGCAGCTGGTTGCGGCAGAGGCCGAAGTCGCGGTACACACCACGGGGTTTGCCGGTGGCCCAGCAGCGGTTGCGCAGGCGGCTGGGGGCGCTGTTGCGCGGCAGGGCCTGCATCTTGCGGTGGATCTCGAGGCGCTCCATCGGATCGGCAGCGGCCTCAAAGGCTGCCTTGAGGGCAGCGCGCTTGGCGGCGAAGCGCTCCACCATCTTCTTGCGCTTCACATCGCGCACAATCATCGACTTCTTCGCCATCCGGCCCGGTTGATCTCAAGGAGTAGCCCGACACTCTATCGCGCGGCCTGCTGGGGATTGCTCAACGGCCAAGCAACTGCTGGACCACGGCCAGCTGGCTGGTGTCCTTGACGATCAACACCAGACTCAGGCCCACCAGAAACACAAACCCCGACTGCATGAACGCCAGCTCAAAGCGCTGGGGCAGGGGCCGGCCCCGAACGCCTTCCAGCAGCAGCAGCACAAACTGACCGCCATCGAGCAGCGGCAGGGGCAGGGCGTTGAGCACGGCCAGGTTGATCGAGATCAGGGCGGTGAAGGCCACCAGGCTGCCGCCGCCCTGGTGGGCCAGGCTGGCCCCCATCTCAACGATCTTCACCGGCCCCGACACCTGCGAGGCCGTGGCCCCGAAATGGGTGATCAAGGTGGCGAAGCCATCGACCGTGCGGCGCAGCAGCAGGGCCCAGTCGGCCGAGGCCTGGCGCAGCACTTCGCCCGGCCCCCGGGCCGGCCTGAACAGCTCCAGGCCGCTGGGCTGCAGCTGGGCACCGATGCGCCCCTTGCCGCCCAGATCGTCGGGCCTGAGCTGCAGCTTCAGCGTCTGATCGGCGCGGCGGATCTCGAGCCTCAGGTTCTGGCCGGGGGCGCCCTGGATGGTGCTGACCAGGTCTTGCACGGCGCCCTGGCCACCGCCGATGCCGGTGCCATTGAGTCGGATGATGCGATCTCCGCTGCGCAGCCCGGCACTGGCTGCCGGCTGGCCGCTCTGCACGCCGCTGACCAGCACCCCGGCCGTGGGGGTGAAGCCTGCGGGGATGCCCAGGCTGAAGCCCTGGCCCACCAGCACCAGCCAGGCCAGCAGCAGGTTGGCCAGCACGCCGGCGGCGATCACAAGGGCGCGCTGCGGCAACGGTCGGTTGCGCAGCAGGTTGGGGTCGTCGGCCGGAATCGTGCTGCTCTCGTCGTCGTCGGGAAAGCCGACGAAGCCCCCCAGGGGAATCGCCCGCAGGGCGAATTGCACGCCCCGCACCCGCCGCTGCAGCAGCACCGGCCCGAAGCCGATAGAAAAGCTGCTGACGCGAATGCCCTGCAGGGTGGCCGCCAGAAAGTGGCCGCTTTCATGCACCACGATCAAACCGGCCAGGATTGCCAGCGCAGTCAGAACACCCATGCCGGCCCGATGGTCGTCGTTGGACCCTAGCTGCTGTGCTGGCCGAGGTTGCCAAACAACTGCCACATGCGCAGCAGCAGGCTGTCGCGGCTGGCACCTAGGCTGGATGAAACCATCTCCAGGCGGCTGCGGCGCTCGCTCACCAGGGTGGCGATGCGCTCCAGCAGCTCCGGGTCGGAGTCGATCAGCGGCAGCAGGTCGCTGCGTTCGACCTCCAGCAGCACCGTTTGCTCGGTGGCGCGCACGGTGGCGTTGCGCAGTTCGCCGAGGCACACGGTCATTTCCCCGAACACATCACCGCTGCTCAGCTGGGCCACGGGCAAAGGTGCGCCGCCTGGGTTGTGCTTTTGCACCTCGACGCGGCCGCTGACCACCTGAAACAGGGCGTCGCCCGGGTCGCCTTCGCGCACGATCACCTCACCGCTGGCAAAGCGAAGGCAGCGCGTCAGCGGCGCCAGTTGCTGCAGTTGCTCACGGCTGAGCGGCGCCAGCAGCGGATTGAGCGCCAACAGCTCGGCGCGCTCCTGGGCGCCGGCGCGGCTGAAATCGAGGCTGCTGGCGTGGGGGTGTGGGCTGCGGCGACGCAGCTCCATCACCGGGAAGGGCACGCTTTGACCTGAGCGCTCGAGCGCATACCAGATCTGCTCCAGCAGGTCGCTGCGCAGGCTGAAGGCGGCGCGGTCGCCGAGTTCGCGCTGAAACACCAGGATTTTGTAGTTGATGGCACTGGCGCCATAGGCCCCCACCCACACCTGAGGTGCTGGAGCCTCCAGCACGCCCGGATGCAGGTTCAGCACGCGCCGCAGCAGCGCCAGCGCTTCGCTGGGCGGCAGGCTGTAGTCGAGGCCCACGCTCAAGCGGGTGCCCACCGCCTGCCCCGGCCGGAAGCGACGCAGGGTCTCCTGTGCCACGGTGCTGTTGGAGAGCACGATCTGCCCCCCATCCATGGCGCTCAGGTGGGTGTTCATCAAGGTGAGCTGGGTGACCGTGCCGCGCACCTCGCCCAGGTCGATCCAATCGCCCTCGCGAAAGGGTGGATCGAGCTGCAGGGTGATGCCCGCAAACAGATCCTTGAGGGTTTCCTGGGCCGCCAGGCCGATCACGGCCGTGAGCACGGCCGAGGTGGTCACCAGGCCCACAAGGTTGACCTGGCCGCGCTGCTGCACCGCCACCACGGTGATGGCGGCGCCGATCAGCAGGATCAGCAGATCGCGCAGGATCTTCGGGGGTCCGCGCCAGCCCCACAGCCTTGTGGGCAGCTTGAGCAGCAGCCAGCCCAGCAGCAGCAGGCCGGCGTAGATCACCAAGAGATCCACGGCCAGCCTGGTCCAGGGCAGCCAGGCGCTGGCGATGGCCTGGGTCGGCAGCAGCTGCTGCAACACGACGGCCGCCGCCGCCAGCAGCAGGAACCGCAGCGGGAAGTCGGCGGCGAGCTCGCCCCGGTTCATGCCGGCTCGAGGCTTGGCTTGCCGAAGTAGGGCACCAGTGCCGGCGGCAGCTGCACCGAGCCATCGGCCCGTTGGCCGGTTTCGAGCAGGGCGGCCATGGTGCGGCCCACGGCCAGCCCACTGCCATTGAGGGTGTGCACCAGCTGGGTGCTCTTGCCGTCTTTGAAGCGGATGCCGCTGCGGCGCGCCTGGAAGTCGCCGCAGACGCTGCAGCTCGAAATTTCTCGGTAGGCGCCCGCGCCCGGCAACCACACCTCCAGGTCATAGGTGCGCGTTGCCGAGAAGCCGAGATCGCCGGTGCAGAGTTCGATCGTGCGGTAGGGCAGCTCAAGCGCCTGCAGCACCGCTTCGGCATCGGCGGTGATCTGCTGATGGGCCGCGGCCGACTCCTCGGGCCTGCAGAACCAGTAGGGCTCCACCTTGTTGAACTGGTGCAGGCGGATCAGGCCGCGGGTGTCGCGGCCGTAGCTGCCCGCTTCACGCCGGAAACACGGGGTGTAGGCCGCGTATTTCAGCGGCAGCTGCTCAGCCGGGATCACCTCGCCCCGGTGCAGCGCGGTCACCGGCACCTCGGCGGTGGGGGTCAGCCAGAGGTCGTCATCGGCGCAGCGGAAGCTCTCCTCAGCAAACTTGGGCAGCTGGCCCGAACCGGTGAGGCTGGCGCTGTTGACCAGGATCGGCGGCAACACCTCCTGGTAGCCGCGGCCGCTGTGGAGATCGAGCATGAAATTGATCAGGGCCCGCTCCAGCCGTGCTCCCTGACCCAGCAGCGTCACGAAGCGGCTCTGGGCGATCCGCACCGAGCGTTCGCTTTCAAACAGACCCAGCCGTTCGGCGATCTGCCAATGCTCCTCGAGCGTTTCGCCGGCAGCCGCCAGGCGTGGCTCGCCCCAGCGGCTCACCTCCACGTTGTCGGTTTCGTTGGCTCCCTCCGGCGTGTCGGCAGAGGGCAGGTTGGGAAAGCTGAGCAGGTGCTCGCGCAGGCGAGCCTCCAGGGCTTTTTCTTCCTCTTCGAGCACCGCCACCTGCTGCTTGATGCGGTTGCCGCTGTCGCGCAGCTGCCGCACCTCGACGCTGCCGGGGGCTGCCCCCCCTTGGATCAGCTGACCCACCTGCTTGCCGACGCGGTTGCCTTCGGCTTGCAGCTCGCTGCGCTGCTGCTCGAGATCGCGCTCCTGACGCGTCAGCAGTTGCACGCCGGCGAGATCGACCTTGAGGCCGCGGCGCGCGAGTTGGGCGGCGATCAGCTCAGGGTTGTCGCGCAGCAGCCGCTGATCCAGCACAGGCCCAGATGTGGCAAGGAGTTGGCGGGCAGCCTAAAGGGCCAGCTTTCAGAGCACCTGCACCACTTCGGCGACCTCGGGAATGGCCTCACGCAGCTTGCGCTCGATGCCCATCTTCAGGGTCATGGTGCTGCTGGGACAGCTGCCGCAAGCCCCCTGCAGCCGCACCTTGACGATCGGCCCGTCGATTTCGACCACCTCCACGTTGCCGCCATCGGCCATCAGGTAAGGCCGCAGTTCATCGAGGGTGCGCTCCACGTTCTCGAGCGTGAGGGCGCGTGGATCGGCGCTGGCGACGGGGGCGGTTTCGGTCATGGTGTTGCGGGGCTGGGGATGCGGTCGCGGGGTTCAGCGGTGGGGCCCCGATGCGGTTTGTCGACTGTAGGAATTCAGCCCTGGGGTTGCCTGGCTCAGCCAACCCACACTAGGGCCACCCACACCACCTTGCAGATCAGATGCAGGATCTGGTCAAACAGCAGGCTGTAGCCCAGGCGGCACTTGCCCCAGTCGAGCAGCCCGTGCACCAGGCACTCCGCTAGGCCCAGCAGCGGCACCCCGGTGAGCAGGCCCACCAGCAGGCCCTGGCAGCTGGCATGGCCGATCAGCCACCACCACCAGGGCAGTGTCACGTCGCGGCCTGGACACTTCTCGACCGCCATGCGGTCGCTTTGGAGCACGAAATCGCCCACGAAATGGGCCATGACCAGCAAGGCCAACAGTCCGAAGGGCGAGGCGTCCAGCATCGGGGTTGCCGAGCATGAGCAGGCCCCCAGCATGCCGAGCGGGGAGCGGTTGTGCAGCGATCGCTGACCTTGCGCTCCCTAGGATCGGCCCCATGACCGATGTGCCCGCCTCACGAATCCGCAATTTCTGCATCATTGCCCACATCGACCACGGCAAATCGACCCTGGCCGATCGCCTGCTGCAGGACACCGGCACCGTCGCCGCCCGCGACATGCAGGAGCAGTTCCTCGACAACATGGAACTGGAGCGTGAGCGGGGCATCACGATCAAGCTCCAGGCCGCCCGCATGGAGTACACCGCGGCTGATGGCGAGCGCTACATCCTCAACCTGATTGACACCCCCGGCCACGTCGATTTCAGCTATGAGGTGAGCCGCTCGCTGCAGGCCTGTGAGGGGGCCCTGCTGGTGGTCGATGCCAGCCAGGGGGTCGAGGCCCAGACCCTGGCCAATGTGTATCTGGCACTGGAGAACGATCTCGAGATCATTCCGGTGCTCAACAAGATCGATCTGCCCGGCGCCGATCCTGATCGCATCAAGGAAGAGATCGAGGCGATCATCGGTCTCGACTGCTCCAATGCAATCGCCTGCTCGGCCAAGACCGGCCTCGGGGTGCCCGAGATCCTGGAGGCGGTGGTGGAGCGGGTGCCGCCGCCCAGGGATCCGGTGCAGGAGCCGCTGCGGGCGCTGATTTTCGACAGCTATTACGACGCCTACCGCGGTGTGATCGTGTATTTCCGCGTGATCAGCGGCACGGTCGCCCGCAAAGACAAGGTGCTGCTGATGGCCAGCGGCAAGACCTACGAGCTCGACGAAGTCGGTGTGATGGCGCCGGATCAGCGCCAGGTCGACTCGTTGCACGCCGGCGAGGTGGGCTATCTGGCCGCTTCGATCAAGGCGGTGGCTGATGCCCGCGTCGGCGACACGATCACCCTGGTGAACGCCCCCGCCGCTGAGCCTCTGCCCGGCTACACCGAGGCCAAGCCGATGGTGTTCTGCGGTCTGTTTCCAACAGACGCCGACCAGTACCCCGATCTGCGCGAGGCGCTCGACAAGCTCACCCTCAGCGATGCGGCCCTCAAATACGAGCCGGAAACCAGCAGCGCCATGGGCTTCGGCTTCAGGTGCGGTTTTCTGGGCCTGCTGCACATGGAGATCGTGCAGGAGCGGCTCGAGCGCGAATACAACCTGGATCTGATCGTCACCGCCCCGTCGGTGATCTACCGGGTCAACATGCTCGATGGCAGCACGGTGATGGTCGACAACCCGGCCACCCTGCCCGACCCGCAGAAGCGTGAATCGATCGAAGAGCCCTACGTCAAGCTCGAGATCTACACCCCCAACACCTACAACGGCACCCTGATGGAGCTGTGCCAGGAGCGGCGCGGTGAGTTCATCGACATGAAGTACATCACCACCGACCGGGTCACGCTGCACTACGAGGTGCCCCTGGCCGAGGTGGTGACCGACTTCTTCGATCAGATGAAGAGTCGCACCAAGGGCTACGCCTCGATGGAATACAGCCTGATCGGCTACCGCAAAAACGAGCTGGTGCGCCTCGATGTGCTGATCAACGGCGAAAAGGCCGATCCGCTCACCACGATCGTGCACCGCGACAAGGCCTACAACGTGGGCAAGGGGCTGGTGGAGAAGCTCAAGGAGCTGATCCCCCGCCAGCAGTTCAAGATTCCGATCCAGGCCTCGATCGGCAGCCGTGTGATCGCCTCCGAGAGCATCAGCGCCATGCGCAAGGACGTGCTCGCCAAGTGCTATGGCGGCGACATCTCGCGCAAGAAGAAGCTGCTGCAGAAGCAGGCCAAGGGCAAGAAGCGCATGAAGGCCATGGGCAAGGTGGAGGTGCCGCAGGAGGCCTTCATGGCGGTGCTCAAGCTCAACCAGTAGGGCCCCTGCGGGTCTGTGGGAACACTCCCGAGGTGGTTCCGCAACAGACCCGTTCATGCCTCGACTCCGCTCATGCCTGCAGCTCAACAGGCCCCATGGCCGAGTGAGCCTTCTCCAGCGCAAGCAGCGCAAGACGACCCAGGGGTTTGCCCTGCCCATCGCCGTGGGCGGCGCCCTGCTGCTGCTGCTGAGCAGCAGCTCATTGCAGCTGCTGGCCTTGCAGAACGGCAGCCAGGTGGCCCGGCTGCAGCAGCGCCAGCAGCTCGAAGACACCCTGGCCTCGGCGGCGCAGCAGCAGCTGGCGGCCCTGCAGCGTGCCGGTGGGGGTTGCCTGTTGGCGGTGGATCGCATGGCCTGGGAACAGGCGGCACTGAGCTGCGGCATCGCTGAACCGGTGCTCGCCGCCCTGCAGCAGGGGCAGGTGGGATCCAGCCCCTACCGGGTTCTGGCTTACCGTCTGCGGCCCGCCACAGCAGCCGGCATCACAGCCGAGCTGGAGCTGCAGCTCAGCGGCGAGCGCCCCTGGCGGGCGGCCTACCGGGTGCAGTTGGCGCCGGCCGCTGGCGGCAGCGTGCAAATCACCGCCCAGCATCGCCAGGATCAGGCGATGGGCCGAGGCTTTCGAGGTGTTGCGTTGAACCATGAGCTCAAGCAAGGGCTGGCATAAAGGAAGAAAAAGCGGCCCGAAGGCCGCTATGTGAAGGCTCTAACTGAGCGCCTCTCAGGGGGTGGTCACGCCGCCGCCTGCGGTGATCGATGCGGTTGCGGTGGTACCGCTGTCGGGATCGGTGTAGGTGAACGTCTGGCCGGCTGCGCAGTTGCCCTCGACGTTTTGGGGTAGTTCAAAGGAAGCTTCCTCTCCTGTAACCAGAAGGGCTGCGCAGGAGCGGGCGGCTCCCATGGCACCAGATTCGGCGGCGTTTTCACGGGCCGTCTGGGCTTGGTTGAGATAGGCGGGAATGCCAACGGCCGAAAGAATGCCGATGATCAGGACGACGATCAGCAGTTCGACGAGGGTGAAGCCTTTTTGACCGGGCTTGCGGCGAGCTTGGCGGCTGCGAGCCATGCTCAGCAGTTGGTAAAGGGTCTTGGAGTGCATTGCAGGGGCACATGGTGCAGTTTCACTATGGCCAGTGTGCGCAAGTCTGTCAGCGTGGATTCACTATGAATTCTCTGAAAATCTAGGGGGACTCTTCTAATCGTTGCGCGGTTGTGCTCCGTGTACTGGCGCCTTCGGCTGAGATAGAAGCGCTGCTCTGGAGTGTGGCGATGGATGCGCCGGTGTAGGCGTGGGTTGAGCCTTTGCGGCAAGTTCCTGTCACATGCGCTGGATTGCTGTAGCTGGCTGGATCATTGTTTGCAAGGGAGGCGGCGCAGGCTCGCGCCGCTGCCATGGCTCCCGCATCAGCGGCGCTCTGGCGTGCTCGGCTTTTCAGCGCGATGTAAGCGGGAACGACGAGGGTTGCCATTCCGCCCAGAATCAGCAGCACCACCAGCAGCTCCAGCAGCGACATGCCTCTGGATTGCACCGCCACTGGGATTACCCCGATTCAGTGGACAGGTGTCAGGGCTCCACGTGTGAGAGTGTACGGGTGTTGATGAACTGTTGCTCGTAGTCGATCGGGCTGAGGTAGCCGATCGTTGAGTGACGACGCTCGCGGT
>Ga0194129_10006405_pt1 | contig 14455 bp, 6 predicted proteins | sample TA2KigCa35mmetaG_FD_150862 | JGI IMG/M metagenome (GOLD analysis project Ga0194129, IMG submission 150862) | Freshwater microbial communities from Lake Tanganyika, Tanzania - TA2015038 Kigoma Deep Cast 35m | ecosystem: Environmental > Aquatic > Freshwater > Lake | place: Tanzania: Lake... | reverse complement strand
TCTGGTGGCAGGTCATAGGCGGTTTCGACCGTGACGCCCGCCGCCAGGCCACCGGGGGCCGCGCTGACCGCGCTGATCCGACTGATGAAGTGATACGGAGGAGCTGGCAGCCTGGGAACGCGGCGATAGGGCGGCAAGCTCCGATAGAGGTCACCGAAGGCCGCCACCGGATCACCATTGGCGCAGGCCAGCAGGGACGCCAGGCCGAACGGGAAGCCGTTGTGGCTGTGCACGGGCTCGGGATCAGGCGCCAGCGCCGCCATCTCCTTGCTGCCGAAGGGCACGTCGGGGAGGAGCCGCAAAGCCATGCGCCGGCAGTGGAAGGCCTTCAAGCCATCGACACTGCAAAGCAGATCGGCCACCAGCATCGGCTCGGGTCCGCTGTGCACTTCACAGACAAAAACCTCATAGATCAGTTCGCTGGCCGCCGGGGTCACCTGGCCACGACAACGCAGAAGATATGGACGGGCTGGAACCGGCTCAAACCGCCAGCCATCACGACTGATCGTATAGCCAAGTGCGGCCAGATAGAAGGCCATTGTCTGCAGGCAACCCTCGAACATCAAGGTGCCTGGCATGCAAGGGTCATTCTTGAAGTGGCCCGGGAAAAACCATTGATCCGCGCGGATCGTCAGGGCCGCCCGCAGATAGCCTCTGCCCCAGGGACCCCCCTGCGGATCCAGCGCTTCCACCCGCTCAAACAGCTGCATCCTGCCCTTGGGGATGCCAGGGGTGCGGGTGTGGCTGGCGGTGGCGGCGAAGGCCGGCCCGAAGGCCCGGAGCAAATCCCCGGCCGCGAAGGCCGCCACCTGTTCCTCCCCGTAGGCCCCGCCGGGGCTCACACCCGCGACGGGTGGATCGAGGCGCGAGGACGCGCTGGGGCTGGACTCAGCGGGATCCCAGAGGACGCCCGCGCTGCCCGCCAGTTCGTCATCGAGGAAGAACCCCGCCTGTCCATGGCGCACGCTGATGAGCGGCTGGCTGCCGACAAAGCAGTCGTAGTGAAAGAAGAACAGGCCGACATCGCCATGACGCGCATGGGAATCAATATGAATCTCGTAATGGAGAGTATCGCCAATTCTCGGCAGTCCGGTGTGGAAAGTTATCTCACACCCGAGAAGTCGATAAACCCTATCGCCACGATTGCGCAGATCAATGCCCAGCCAACTGATCAGGAACAGGTCGGCCTGGCCGGATTCGATCAGAATCCCGGTGGGCATGCGCCCGTGATGGAGGTACCAGGAATCGGCCTGGATATCGGTTTCGGTCCACACGATGCCGCGTCCCATGCTCCCGGGTTCCCCCTCCAGGCCGATCACCCGATCGGCGAGCAACAGGGGAGCCATGGGCATGCGCACCTGCCGCCGCTTGCTGTCCTGGGAGGCGAAGGCGGGTCCGAAAATCTCGGAAATGCGGCCGCCAGCATGGATCTCCAACTCCTGACGAGAAAAGGCGCGCCCCCGGGGTCGCGAGGGCGGGCGGGCCTGAACGGTGGGCGGGCCGTCGTCGTTGGGCTCTGGGAGCGGCGGCGATGGGGCGGTCGCTGGCAGCTGGGCGAGGACCAGGGCCTGCGTCTGGAGCAGAGCCTCCTGACAGCTCGCCAGGGCGGCCAGGCTGGCGCCAACCGGGGGGTGAGACAACGGCGGATCCCCCGCGAGCGCCGCCGATCGGGCGCCGGAAACGCCCGGGGCGGTCACGGGCCGGAGCCGATCCGCCAGCACGGGGACCAACATCGGGGCTGACGGTCGATCCAAAAGGGGGTCCCCGGGCCTGACAAAAGCGGGTTGCGGCCTGTGGGCAGGCAGGCGCAGGACTCCATTGTCGCCCCTGCGGTCGCCAGCTGGCGTCAGTGGCCGGAGCCCCCGCACCAGTCGATTCCAAGCGGTGAGATCCACGTCATGGCCGGCCTGATGGAGCCTGGTCAAGGCCTCGGCGAGATCCGCCAGGGATCCGCTTCTTCCCTCCATGGCCGCCACCCGGTGGGGCTTCTCCGCCAAGATTCGTTGGATCCAGGCGCTGCAGGCGGCCTTCGGACCGATCTCCAGGAAGGTCCTCACCCCATCGGCCCAGGCCCGCTCCACCGTGGGTTGCATGTCCACCGTGGCCACCGCCTGGGCCGTGAGCATCCGGGCGCAGGCCTCATCGCTCGGCGCATACACCCCATTCAAGGCATTGGCATAGAGGCGGGGGTGGCTGAAGCCATGGGTGGTCCGGTGGTGGATGGCCTGCCACTGAGCGGCGAAACCCTCCACCTCCGGGCAGTGCACGAGAAGGTCGTGATTCGTGGGGGCGGCCTTGGCGCCAAGGGCGCTGATCAGGGCGAGACAGCTGTGCTCATCTCCTCCGATCACCGCATCCTCCGGGTGGTGCACCGTCAGCAGTCGCACCCGTTCCGCTTGATCAATGGCGGCCCGCAGGGCCTCAACCGGATGGTTGACCCTGTAGCAACGCCAGGACACCGGCACTTCCGGGGCGAGGCCCCAGGCGGCGCGCAGGGTGGCATGCTCCCCGGCCAGATGCTGCTCGTACATCCCGGACGTCGCCACGTCGTCAAACAGGGCGTCCGGATCTCGCCAGGCGCCGGTGGCGAGCAGGGCGTTGGTCTCTCCGCTCGAGAGCCCAAGGCAGGCGTGGGGCGCCACCCCCAGGCGTCGCAGCAGCAGCACCTGCAGCTGGCTGACCGAGGTGGCCAGCTGCAACTGATCCCGCAGCGAGAGCTCGTTCCGCGCGATCAGGGCCGGCAACTGGCCCGCCAGGCGGGGGGCCATGGCCCAGAGGTCGGCACCCAGCTCCGGGAAGGCCCTCAGCAGGGTGCGGCCCGCTCCGGGATAAGCCGCCGCCGCCCCGGTGAACACCCAGGCGAGCTCTCCCCTGGCTCGCTGGTCGGAGGGGGGCGTGGCGGCGGCCTCCAGCGGGGGGACGTCCTCGGCCAGGCCCTGGGTTCGGGGGGCGCTGAGCCGCCAGCCATGAAGGTGCAGCACCCGCTCGCCGCTCACCCAGGGCTGGCGGGGATCGGCGGGCCAGAGGCCATGGCGACAGCAGAGCGCGGCCACCGTGAGCTCCAGCAAGGCCTGCGTCACTCCGGCCTTGGCCCAGGGAAGCGCCAGGGTGGGCGCTGGCTGCAAGCCCCGCCAAGCCACAACCCGGTTTCCGTCCTCGGGCTCCAAGAGGGCCAGCGCCTCGTGGTCGCCGAGCCGATGGGCCGGCAGCAGCACCAGCAGCACGGCGGCATCGGCACACCCGGGATCGTCCCCGAAGGCCCCGCCGCTGGCGTCCGCGGCACCAACGAGGGCCGCGTCAATCTCGCCGGCGCGGATCGCCGCCGCAGCGCAGGCCAGAGCTCTCACCCCTGAGGCGGGACCGTCGCTGATCACAAAGCCCGGGCCGCCCAGACCGAGAAGGTTGTTGAGCCGATTCGCCGGCATGTTGGGCATGGTGCCCACCACCCCGGCCGCCTCCAACGGCAGGGCCACGGCCTGGCGCTCCCGCTCGCTCACCGCTCGCCCCAGCAGCGTTTCCAGGCGCCACCGACATCCGTGGCGCGCTGCGGCCGGATCGATGTCGGCGCCCACATAGAGCCCCGTGCGCTCGAGGTCGAGGCCCTTCAGGCGATCACGAATCGCCAGGGCGGCTTTGAGGAGCAGCAGCTGCTGGGCCAAGGTCTGTTGCAGATCCAGCGGCGGAAAACCCGGGGCCTTGGGCAGATCGACGTACCGCGTGCGACGGGTCGGTGGATCGAGGCCGATCAGCACCCGCAGCGCGGCCGTGCCGTCCATCGCCTCCCCCACGGACATGTCCCAGGCCACCAGGGCCAGCGCGCCGGATTCAGCGGCTTTGGAGGGCGGCGTGCGGACCGGATGAGACAAGAGCTCGTCGGCGGCCTCAGGACCCTCCAGCACGGCATGGGCGTTGCAGCCGCCGAATCCGAAAGCATTGATGGCGGCTCGCCTGGGGCGATCCACCGCCCGCCAGGGTTCCGCGTCCCGCGGCAGGTGAAAGGCGGCTTCAGCCAGCTCAGCGGCCGGGTCCGCCAGGCACCGCTCTGGAGCGGCGGGAATGGTGTGGTGCTCCATGGCACCGAGGATCTTGAGCAGGCCCGCCGTGGCGCTGGCGGTGATCAGATGGCCCATCTGGGCTTTCAGGGAGCTGAGCCGCATCCCCGTCGCCCGCTCACCGAACACGGCCCGCAGGCTGCGCAGCTCCTCCCTGTCCCCCAGCAGGGTGCCCGTGGCATGGCACTCCAGCAGATCCACCCCGGCGGGAGCGAGTCCGGCGGCGGCGTAGGCGGCGCGAATCGCCCGCTGCTGACCGGCCGTGCTGGGAGCCAGCAATCCCGACCCCCGACCATCGTTGGCCAGCCCCACGCCGCGCACGATGCCGTGGATGGCATCGCCGGCGGCCACCGCGTCCTCCAGGCGCTTCAGCACCAGCACCGCCGCCCCCTGGGCGGGCAGCAGACCGTCCGCCTTGCTGCTGAGCGGCGAGCTGAGGCCCGTTGGGCTGAGGGCCGAGAGCGCCGTGAAGCCGATGTGCAGAAACAGATCGTCGGCGGCATTCAGACCGGCGGCCACCATCACATCGGCTTGCGAGGACCGCAGCAGATCGCAAGCCACCTTCAGGGCATAAAGACCGGAGGCACAGGCCGCGTCGATCGCCAGGCGGGGACCGTCCAGGCCGCAGGCGGCCATCGTCCAGGCCAGGGCGCCGCTCTGGCCGCCGAGAGCAGGACCCCCAGCCTCGGGATCCAAACACCAGCGACGGGCGCTGATCTCAGCGAACTCTCGGGTCGGGTAGCCCAGCGATCCCAGCGCCAACCCGGCGCGCGAACCGCCGTCGAGGTCCATCGAGGCCTCCCGCAGCGCCTCCCGGGTGGCGTGGATCAGCCACCGCCAGCCCGCGGGCAAGGCGGCCAGATGAACCCCATCGATCCGGAACCCCTCGGCGTTCCAGACGCCCTCGAAGCCGCTGACGTACCCCCCCCGCGCACAGGCGCTGAACTCCGATCGGCGAGCGCACACCCGCGCCGGGTCGAGGCCCCACAGAGCCGAGTCGCTGGGACCCGTCAGGTCATCCCCGGCAAGGACGCGGCGCCACAGGGTGGCCGGGTCCAGGGCTCCCGGCAGCACCGCGCCGCGCCCGATGATGGCGATGGGAGCGTCGGGACCGATCATGCCTGTGCCCCCCGCCGCGCTTGCAGATGCATCACGATCCCCTCCAGGGAGAGCAGGAGCCGCTGGGTTGACCCGTCCAGGATGAAGGCGTCGGCGCTGATTCGGAACGCGTTGTCGCGGCGAGCCCGCAGATGGCAGTCCACCGTTTCGGCATCGGGCCAGGGCTCCAGCGGGCGGCAGCGACCGATGGCCGTGGGCAAACTCACCTGCCCATGGCGGTCCACTCCCCAGAGACGCAGCAGCTGCAGGGCGCCATCGAGGACGGCGGGATCGAGCTGCCATCCTCCTGGCCAGCCCATGGCGCTCGCTGTCGCGAGGCGACCGCCGATCCCCTCCGCCTGGCAGTAGACAACCTCGCGGATCACCTGAAACGCGGGGCCGTGAAAGAGCGCGGTCGCATAGGGATCGCGGTGGAGATCGCTCAGGGGTTCACTACGGCGCCGCGGCGGGAGGAACGGGGGTGTCGTGGCGTCGCGCGGATTCTGGAGGGTCGCCTCGTAGGCGATCTGACCACTCGGATGGCGCAGGGACGCCCGCAGCCCCTCTCCGCCGGGGGTCGGCTCCACCCTCACCCGCAGGCTGACGCGCCCCTGTTCCAGGACCACCCCCCTCAGCAGCTTGAGGGTCCTGAGTTCGCAGTCCGCACCAAGCCTCAGGCGCCCGACGCCGATGAGCTTGTCGAGGGCCATGGTCATGGGCAGCACAATCTGCCCATCGATCCGGTGCCCCTCAAGCAGCGGCATCCGGGCTCCATCCACAGTCCAGCTCTCCAGCGCAGCCTCCTCCGCGGGCAGCAGGCCACAGCCCAGGATCACCTGGGTGTCGCTGCCGCCTGTGAGTTCATCCACCAGGGCCCGCGCCCCCTCCTCCCGCGGGATCAGGGCGATGCCCCGGGCTTCAAAATGCGCCGCCAGGCTTTCGGTCACCATGCCGCCAGCCCAGGGCCCCCAGGCGATGCTGACCACATGGGCGGTGTCGCCGCGCCGCGCCTGCTCCTCCAGCGCCAGTTGGTCGAGACAGCCATTCGCGCTGGCGTAGTCCGCCTGACCGACGTTGCCGCTGTGGGCGGCAACGGAGGAAAAGAAGCCGATCTGCTCCAGCGGATCGCTCCGACAGGCCGCCAGAAGGGCCAAGGCGCCCGACAGCTTCGGGGTGAACACCGCCAGGAACTGCGCGTTGGTTTTCTCCCCCAGTCGCTTGTCGGCCAAGACACCGGCGCCGTGAAGGAGGCCGCGAATCGGTCCCCACGCGCCGCGGGCTTGGGCCACGGCCTCGGCCACCCTGTCGGGATCACTCACATCCACCGGCAGGTAGCGCACCTCGGCTCCGCTGCCGGTGATGGCCGCCATCGTGGCGCGGATCTCCCGTTGGGCCAGGAGGGAGGCCACGGTTCGGCCAATCGCCCGCAGGTCGGGTTTGCCCTCGGCCGCCAGGATCAAGGCCCGCTTGAGGGCGGGGCCATCGGCAAGCCCTTGGAGCGCCTCTGGCTCCTCCAGGAGCGGAGAGCGCCCCAGCAGCAGGATCCGCCGCGCGCCGGAACGGGCCAGGGCGATCGCGCAGGAGGCGGTGACGCCCCTGCCCCCGCCGGAGATCACCCAGGGGCCCTCGCAGAGAGGCCGAAGTCTTCCGGGGGGCGCGGCCAGGGGGGCGCGCCGGCGGAAGCGCAGCTCACGGATCGCACCAAGACGGACCTCCCGTTCGCCTCCGGCCTGGCTCAATTCGCTGGCCAGGGCCAGGTCAGCCGGGGTACCCGCCCGCAGGGTGACGCACGTCCAGGCGGAGCCCCACTCCAGTGCGGCCGTCTTGATCAGACCCGCCAGGGCGGCACCCTCCAGCGTGTCCCGGGCCAGGCCCACCAGCATCCGCGGTGGCCGGGAGCGCGCCGCCAAGGGGCCAAGGTCGGTGAAGGCGGAGATCCCGACCTCGGCCCCCAGACCATGCAGAAACACCAGCACCTCGGCCTCCGAAGGGTCTGACGCTCTCCAGGTCAAGCCCTGCCCGTGGAGGGCGTGAAGCATGGCCTCGGCCGCGGGGGCTGAACCCCCACCGAGGAAGGCCACGGTTTGAACGCCTTCGAGCTCCGGGGCAAGGCAGCCGGGTGCCATTCGGGGCAGCCAGCCCACCACGCTGCGCTCGATCGTGTGGACGGCCGTTGGCTCAGCGGCGGAGGCGACTGGCCAACGGCCGGCTAAGGGTTGTCGGCCGCCCCCTTGAGCAGAGCCAGGAGATCGCTCACCAGACGGATGTCGCCGGGGTTGATGGCGTTCACGTCCAGGGCCGGGAAGGTCTCGCTGACCGCACCGAGGATTTCCACCCGTTTGATCGAATCGATGCCGAGATCAGCCTCCAGATCCAGCTCCGGCGCCAGGGCCTCCACGGGGTAGCCGGTCTTGTCGGCGATGATCGCCAGCACGCTGGCGGCTGTCGGTTCAGCGGCCGGAACCGCGGGGGGAGATGTGTCCGCCGGAGCTGGAGTTCGTTGCGGGGGGGGGCGGCGAGGCGACCGCGGCGGGTGCCGCCTTGGGCGTGGATTCCGCTGAAACAGCCGAGGCGATTGGCGCCGCCGGGACGGGATTGGCCATGGGGGGACGCTCAGCGGCTGCGGGGGGTGGGAACGCGGAAGGCGGTGGCGATGGGAACGGGGAAGACGGTGGGGCGGCGAACGCTGGGACCGCTGACGGCGAGGAGGACGGCGGGGAGAGGGCCAGGGGAATCGACCCGCCAAACCCGGGGGACATCGGCGCGGGAGCGGCCACCGGCATGGCCACCGCACCCTGGCCGAGCTGGGCGCCGAGACCGGCCAGGGTCATCCGCAGGCTCTCCAGCAGGGCGTACTGGGTGAGGTGCTGGGCCTCCAGGATCGGGCTGGTGTCGAACATCGCGCCTGGGTGTTGAACGATCCGGGTGGGGATGGAAGCGGCAGGTTGCGCCGGAGCCCGGCCGCTGACCTCCCCATCCCCATGGTGGCCAGAGGGGGAGGACGCCCCATTCCCGGTGAAGCCGGAAGCATCGAGGGAACGCAGATCAGCCATGGGTGGAGGAGTGGCTCGGGACGGGTGAGGTGATCGGGGATGGACCTGTGGCGGTGGCGGGGGCGGGGGCGCCCCCCGAGGGGAAGGGGGAGGGTAGGGCTTGCCGAGATTCGCGCCACTCAGCGCCACCACAGCGGGTCCCGCGGGCACAGCCGGTGGCGGCGACCAGGGACCAGCGGCGTCGTGGAGCGCGCCATAGTCAAGGTGGAATCCGAGCACGGAAAGCTGCCCCACGGCCCGCCAAAAGGGTTGAAGATCTTTGGCTCCCCGCTGATCGAGGCTGATCGCCACATGGCTTCGCTCCGCCAGACACTTCGTCGTGAGCCGAGAGAGCACATCGCCCGCGCCCACTTCAAGAAACACCCGACAACCCTGCGCGTAAAGAGCCTCGATGGTCTCGCGGAAACGCACCGGCTGGGCCATCTGTTCGGCGAGCAGAGCCCGCGCCGCCTCCGGGTCATCGGGATAGGGAGCGGCGGTGGCATTGCTGAACACAGGGCGCCCGGGGCTCTGAAAACAATGCTTGAGAAGATGGCTTGCGAAAACGTCCGCGGCTCCGGCCACGTCCGGGGAGTGGAAGGCGGCAGCCACATTCAAGGGATGGGTGGCGAACCCCGCCCGGGCCAGATGGGGCGCCATCCGCTCAAGACTGGTCAGGGAACCGCTGCTCACCGTTTGTTGGGGATGGTTGTCATTGGCCAGGACGAGCTCCCCATCGCCATGCTCCCGCAGCAGCGCGGCCACGGTGGCGGCATCTGCGGCCACGGCAACCATTCCTCCGGCAGGGTCACAGGTCCCCATGGCCCGCCCCCGGGCGGAGGCCAGATCCAGCAGAACCTCGCGATCGAAGACCCCGGCGGCATGAAGGGCGACCAGCTCCCCGAAGCTGTGCCCGGCGACCGCCGCCGGCACCAGGGAGAGCCGCCGCAGGACAGCGAGCCCGGCAAGGCTGACCAGCGCCAGGGCGGGTTGAGCCACGGACGTGGCCTGCAACGCCCTTTCCTGGTCCTGACGTTCCTCGGCGGAAAAGACGGAGCGAGGAAAGACCCGTTCAGCCCAGCCACCATCCCCTGGCGTCTCCAGCGATGACCCGGCCCGCTCGAGCTCCACCAGGGACTGTTCCCAGCTGGAGAAGGCATCGGGGAAACCAAGGGCCAGCCCCAGTCCCATGCCCACGCATTGACTGCCCTGACCGGGGAACAAAAAGGCCAGGGACGATGGCGAGGCTGGGGGGCCCATCGCCAGCAGGCAGTGCTTCCCTCTGGCCAGGTCCGGAGTTCCGGTCAGCAAGTGTGAGGCTTCCGAACAGGCCGGGCCAAGCTCCTCGCGGGACCCCACCAGCAGCGCCAGCCGGACCGCCTCCGCAGGCGAGAAGCTCCGCTGGCTTTCACGGGCGAAGGACTCCAACTCCCCTTCGCTCCTCAACCGCTGGGGCAGGTGCTCCAGGCTGCGCTCCATGGCGGCGGCATCAGCCGCAGAGAAGAGCAGCAGCCACGCCGACGAAGCGTTGAGGCGCCCGGCGGCATGGACACCGCTGTACTCTTCCAGCGCCACATGAAAATTGCTGCCACCAAAACCAAAACCGCTCACCGATGCGCGCCGGGGATGGGTGCGTGACGCGAACCAGGGCCTCGGCGCTGTATTGAGATAGAAGGGGCTGGTGGCGAGGGCCAGCGCGGGGTTGGGATGCTCCACCTTGATGGTGGGAGGCAGGGTCCGGTGGTGCAGGGCGAGCACCGCCTTGACCAGACTGGCGGCACCGGCCGCTGCCTTGGTGTGACCGATCTGCGATTTCACGGAGCCCAGTGCGCACCATGGGCGCCGATCGGGGGCCGCCTCGGCGAACACCCGCCTCAAGGCTTCGAATTCCGCAGCATCCCCCGCCACCGTGCCGGTGCCGTGGGCTTCCAAGAGCTCAACGGTGTCCGGTCCGTATCCCGCTTCGGCATAGGCCCTGCGCAGGGCGAGCATCTGCCCTTCCGGTCGGGGTGCGTAAACACTTTTGGAGCGACCGTCCGAACTGGTCCCGAGGCCCCGCAGCACGGCGTAGATCTTGTGGCCATCGCGCTCCGCGTCCTCCAGTCGCCGCAGGGCGAGCATCGCCAGCCCCTCGCCGAGCATGGTGCCATCCGCTTGCTGGCTGAAAGGCCTGCAGTCACCGCTGAGCGAGAGGGCCTGGGTTTGAGAGAAGCACAGAAACATCAGCACGTCGTTGAGGGCATCGACGCCGCCGGTGAGCACGGTGTCGGCCCTGCCGCTCTGAAGCTCGCCCACGGCCATGGCCACCGCGGCCAGGGAGCTGGCGCAGGCCGCGTCGAGGGCACAGTTGGTCCCCCCGAGGTCGAAGCGGTTGGCCACCCGCCCGGCGATCACATTGCCGAGCAGACCGGGGAAGGTTGTCTCCTGCCAGGGCACGAATTGATCCGCGATGGCATCGCAGGCCCGTTCGAGCTGTTCCTCCTCCATGCCCAGCGTCCGCAGCCCCTCTCGCCACATCGGGCGAGCCATCCTTCCGGACATGTGAGCCACCAGCGCTGTCGTGGCCGCAGCGCCGAGGATCACGCTGGTGCGGCTGCGATCAAAGCGAGGCGTCTCGCCATTGTCGGCGTCCTCCAGACAGCGTTTGGCGATGAGCAACGCGAGCAACTGGGCCACGTCCGTGCTCGGCAGGCTGGAAGGGGGGATGCCGAAGGCCAGGGCGTCAAAGGGCTGAGGCGGCAGGAAGCCCCCGCGGCGGCCATAGGTCTTGTCCTTGGCACGGGGCACCGGATCGAAGTAGTCATCGATCCGCCAATGCCGTTCGGGAACGTCGCTGAAACAGTCTCGGGCCTCGATCAGACACCTCCAGAAACCCGCCAAGTCATCGCTGCCCGGCAGGAGGGAAGCCAGTCCCACCACGGCGATCGCAGGACTGTTCATCGGGTTGTCGCCAAGGCCATGGGCTTGGCGACGAAGGCGCCATCCGGCAGGGCCACACCCGCCGTCCGCAACTGCTGAGCGCGGGTGATGCGCACGGCGCCAGCCAGGAGATTGAGGCCGATGGCCTCGACGGATCTGCCCCGGGGATCGGCCAGAGGAGAGCCCTCCACCCAGGCGTTGAAGGCGCCGATGGCCGGGCCGCACCAGATCTGGTAATCCTGTCGCCGATCGGGCACGCCTTCTCTCGCCCAGCGGTTGGAATTTCCAAGGTACCAGCGAAAGATCAGGGCCATGCGGTGATGGGGATCATGAAGGGCCTTGTCCAGCTGGGCGGGCTCGCGACCCTGCCAGAACCGCTGACATTCGTCCCAGATGCCAGCGATGGAAACCTTGAAGATGTCCCGTTCAAGCATCTCCAAAAGGTCGCCTGGCAAGTCGTCGATACTACCGAAGCGGCGGTAGATCTCATAGAGACGAGACGCCCGCTGGGGAAATAAAGTCCCCCTTCTCAACACTTGTACACGCACCCCCATCTCAAACATGTCTGCGGCTGGCGCCATAGTGACATCGGCGAACCCCGCCTGGGCCAACAACGTCCTGGCCGCATCGGACGTGCCGGACTCCCGCGCCAGCTGGTTCACCGTTCCGGTCACCACATAATCGGCACCGAGCGCGAAGGCCGCCGCCAAAGCCGCTGGGTCACCAAGACCACCCGCCGCCCCGATGCGCACCGGGCGCGGCCAGCCCTCCGGCGGAGCAAGGCGATCGCGGAGTTGACGGATGACCGGCAGCAACACCGCCAAGGGGCGACTGTCCGTATGGCCTCCGGAATCGGATTCGCAAGTGATGTCGTCAGCGAGGGGCACCAGGGCGGCCAAGCGGCCCTCCTCGGCGCTGATCGCGCCGGAACGCACAAGGTCCGCCAGAAGATCAGAGGGCGGCGGCTGTAGAAAATGGCGGGCCACCTCCGGTCTGCTGATCTTGGCCATCACCCGATTGCGACGGTGCAGACGTCCCCAGGAGTCCAGATGCAGGCCAGAAGCGGCATAGCGAACCAGGGCAGCGGAAAGGCTCATGAAGGCGGAGGCTTCGATGCGATGCACTCCGCGCTGCAGGAAGAGATCCACCAGCGCCTCTTCCAAGGCCGGTTGATCAGGAGAGTGGATCAGGTTCACTCCCCAGGCGGCCCCGGGATGCCGGGCAAGGTCCTCCCTGATCTGATCCACGCAGCTGGCGACATGGTTCAGGCTCAAGCCGCCGGCACCGAAGAAGGAGAGGAAGCCCGCTCGCGCTCCCGCGCACACCAACCCCACAGAAGAAATACCCGTGGCCATGGCGCCGGTCACATAGGCGTAGCGGGTGCCGTGATCCTCACAGAAGCCGCGATCCCCCAGCCATTCGGCATGGACCGGGCTCACCAGGCCATGGACGGGAAAGGATGTGGGCCCGGACGCGGAGGAGATCTCGCCGCCGCGGACGGGGACCAGACGCAGGCCCGCAGGCTCCTGAAGACCGATCAGCCAATAGGGGTGATCGCAGTGAGCAAGGGCAGCAAAGACAGCATGGGGTCCGTCATCAACAGGAACGTCTCCTGAGGGTTTCCAGTAACAACCAAGAGATGTCATTCAAAAAAGATCAGGGGACGTCCAGTCTCGATCGACCGTTGAAGATGGGAACCGTCGAACATGGAAACTGCTGAACGTGGTAGCTGTTGAGCGGAGCCACTGTTGAACGGGGCCACTGTTGAGGGAAGCCACTATTGAGCGAAGCCACTATTGAAGGTCAAGATCGCCCCGTCTCACAACCCTGACGTTCAATCCATCGCAAACGAGACAAGCGAAGTAAAAACCCTCTTTGGCTGAATCCGCGGGGAAGATGAAGTCATACTCACTAATGAATACCTGGAGGGCAGTCATGGCATAAAAAAGAGCAAGATATTTACCCAGACACTCACGCCCACCGCGACCAAAGGGCCAATAAAAAGCACTTCCGATAGGGGCTTTGGCTTCCATCTCATGCCAACGAGCAGGCACAAAATCATCAGCGTTCGCCCCCCAGAATTCACGGTTGCGATGCAAGGCCATGGGGGTGATAAAGACCGTTGTGTTCGCAGGCCACGTCACGCCCGCAAAATCAAGTGGGGAATCCACGCGTACATTGCGCATGAAAAAAATGAGCCCCAGGGTAGAGACGCATCGCTTCATAGAGAGCAAATCGCAAGGCATGACAAGCATTCAGCGTGGACCAAGATGGATCCGGACCCATTTCGTCCAAGGCCCGACGCACCTCGGCCAGATGATCAGGGTGCTGATGCAACATGTACAACGTATGCATCACAGTCGAGGTTGTAGAGAAGATGCCCGCCGGGAAGATATTTGCGACTTCGGCGCAGAAGTCTTGCTCACTGTATTCAGTTTCAGGCAAGAATTTGGCCACAGGGTTGTTACCCTTAAGGCATGATTCACTATGCATATATCGATCAAAAACCGCAAGCCAGCGGTGATGGGCATGTTTGAAGACGGGATTGATCTCTGGAAGATGGATCGGACTGGACAGTCTCTTTGTTCCTTCGTCAGCAACGCATTGAAAATCCTTGTATGCCTGCTGGTCAAGCGTCTCCCCCACCGCCATCACCGCAAAGGCGTCAAAAGTAGCACGCTCCATGGAATTGCGGAAATCGAGATGATCTTCAGATGATTTTGTCGTCAGATCCTCTCCACTTACTCGTGTCTGATGACGCAGGCTGTGGAGCTGGGAAATCAACCAGCCATGAAAAGAATGCGCCGAAAAAGGATGGGCTTCCCTTTTTTCACGCCACTTGTCTCCATTCGCAATGAAACAGGAGGAATCGGTGGTAATCGGCAGGAGCTGAGGCCTGGGACTATCTTTATAAAAGTCCACTCCATTTGCGACCAATAACTCAGCGATCAGGTCAGGGTCATTGAGGAGCAAAGCAGGATTGCTGCCAATCCAGATCAACACTCTGTTTCCATATTCCTTGATCCACTCCACTGCGGGCACCCAGGGATTGTTACCGATAAAAGAACCCGCGTTGCCCAAGGGAAAGCTTGGGGGAGGTCCGCTGATTTTTCCCTCAAACTGAGCAAGCTGCTGTTGATAAAGCAAATGAAAAGCTTTTTCTGTGAGAGTCATTGAAAGAAATGGTTAGATGTTGATGGATTGCGGGATCTTGGAGGGTAACAAATGGGCACCTCGAATAATGCGTGTTTTTGGCTTGCAACCTCGGATATAAAAAAGCCGCCTCGGGGGCGGGAAGGCATGAATCTTCGCACGATTCTTTCGCTAGAACTTCAAGGAAAATGAGCCCTCCTT
>Ga0194129_10006403_pt1 | contig 14459 bp, 13 predicted proteins | sample TA2KigCa35mmetaG_FD_150862 | JGI IMG/M metagenome (GOLD analysis project Ga0194129, IMG submission 150862) | Freshwater microbial communities from Lake Tanganyika, Tanzania - TA2015038 Kigoma Deep Cast 35m | ecosystem: Environmental > Aquatic > Freshwater > Lake | place: Tanzania: Lake... | reverse complement strand
CGCGCATGAAAAAACCCCGGGGTCGAAATATTTTCGACACCGGGGTTTCGATGGAGCGAACGACACGGACCTCGAAATTCAAACAGAGACATTTCGATTCCGAAAACGCCTCTGCGATTCCGGAAGGTTCAAAAACCGAGGAAAAATCGCGATTTTCAGCATCGGCTCCGTGAGGCCGAGCCGGTCCACGACGGTCCCCTGGGCATCGCAGAGGGATCAAAAGTGCGGTACCCGATCGAGATATAGCGGGCCCTCTCAGAATGCGACTCCGGCAAGAACACCTTTGCTTCCGGCATTGAAAAAAAGAAAAACGAGCGTGTTTTTGCGAAAAACGCCAATGATGCAAATCCTGCCGATTGCGGTATTGAAATAAATGGAAACGACCACGACAGGACAACCTGCGGGTGCCGCCGTTTTGCTTCCATAGTGCGGTGTATTTCTCGTGACAGCGCTGCAGCGGATGGGTACACTCAGGAATCGTATGCATAAACTGTCCATCCGAAATCTGATTGACACTGAGTAACGCCCAGAAAGTCTCGAATGAACGAAACCGGTGGCCCCTTGTTGGCAAAAGGCGAAGGGTCTTCCCGCTCAGGGAAGATATTCGAAATTCTGGCGAATCGTCGTCCATTTGCCGAGAAGGCAAACAGGAAGGTAGAAGAGTTGCGCACCGCATTTGCGGCGCTTGCAGATTTTGTTGCATTCCTTCCGAGTATGGTACAGCGTGACATTCCAGAGGAGTCCCGCAACAAGATTGCGATGCTGGAACGTCAAGTACCGGCACTGCAGGCGAACATCACCAAGCAACAGGCGGAGTTGCAACAGCTTGCCCTTCGCTTCGGTCGCGGTACGCTGAACATTGGAATTGTGGGAAATGCTCGGCAAGGGAAAAGCACATTTCTCCAGGCGCTGACAGGCTTGACAGGTGACGAGATACCCGCAGCTGAAACAGATCACTGCACGGGCGCACCGTCCCTGATCATCAATCACAAAGACACGTATGCAGATGTCGAGTACTTCACGGAAAGCGGTTTTCTGCAGGAAATCATCGCACCGTTCTACATGCAGTTGTCACTGACGCCTTTGCCAACATCGTTTCAAGCGTTTGCGTCTGCACCGCTGGCGACACCGAACCGGAAGTTGTCAGCTACAGAGGATGCCCTGTACGACAAGTTGAGTTACCGTCACGCGGTGGCGAAGGAATATCAGCCGTTGCTGGGAAAACCTTCGGAACGCATCGGCAAAGACCGAATTCGTTCTTTCATTGCACAGCAGGACGTCAATGGAAAGAAGATCGCTACCTGGCTGGCCGTCAGGATGGCGACTATCTACTGTCCATTCAGTGTCGAGGATGCGGGCAATATTTCCGTTTGCGATACGCCGGGCCTCGGCGACTTCGTCTGCGGAGCAGAAGATTCGCTGGTGCAAAACATCGGCAAAAACCTCGATGCTGTCCTGATGCTGAAGCGGACTCCGAAAGGCGGGATTGCGACGCCCGAGGATACTCAGCTGTACGATCTGTTGCCGAAGGCGGTACACGAGTTTGAGCCGAAGAGCTGGTCATACTTCATCGTCAACCGTGATGGCACCGAAAACGAAACGAAAAGTTTCGAAGGGCAGATTCAGCAGAAGATTCAGTGTCGTCGTTTCGTGACACTCGATGCCCGCCAACCCAATGAAGTCTTGGCGTCGTTTGACAGCATCCTTGAGGACATCGCTGGCAATCAGCAAGCTTTGGACAAGACTCTATCCGATTCGCGGTTCGCCAACGTGACAGCCATAGCAAAACAACTCGAGTCGATTGTCGAGGACGCTAAGACGTCCCTGCCTAAAAGCGTTCGCACAGACACGATGGGAGCAGCCGAGCTGCATTCCTTGTTTGATCCGCTCTGGAACAGCGTAGCCCACCGCCTTCAGCATCTCACGCATTCTTACAGAGAGAATCGAGACAAGACGGGGAAGCTGAACGGACAGGTGGATGGAATCCAGCAGGCCGTGCTTGGTCAGGTTCGAAAGCGACTGGAGCAAATTGAGGACAAAGACTTTGCTGGTCAGGGGTTGCCGCAATTCACAAGCGACTTGTTTCATGAACTGCGCGTAACCTTGGCGACCGCATTCGACAAGCTGGACGACGACTTGACCGAAAGTATTGATGTGCTGCGCAGTGAAGTTTGTGATATATTCTGGAATACGGGGAGACTGAGGGAATTGTTTGACACCACCGATCCGCAGAAATGGCTGAAGCAACTGGCGGCCGCGTGGCGGTCCCTCGAAGATGGCCCTGCCATTGCGGAGGTTATTGAGCGATTCGCGAACACTGAATTTACATTTAGAGGGTACTTGCTGGCAAAAGTTCGGGGAACGCTCGATCCGCTCGACGAAGAGTCACAGGCGTCTGTCCACTACCGTTTTGCAATCGGGAACAGGTGGAATGATGTTCGAGCGAAATTGTGGAGTGCGTGTAACAATGCTGTGTCAGATTGTGCGGGGGTTCTCAAGGGACTGAGTGTTGACAAGAACGGTGCATTATTTTCCTGTAATGAGCAGTTCACCGATGGTGTGCTTCGACTTGGTGGCTGGAACCGATCGCGGCAACTGTGGGCCAATTTCTACGACGAGTACAAGAGCGAAATCTGGGCGGAAAGATTCTCAAGAATTGAAGTTAACAAGGCGTTGCGACGGGAGTGGGATAGTTGCTTAGTGAAATTAGAGAATGCCTTTCAAAGACTTATCACTGAATAGCGTCAACAATGACTAACAATATTGCAATCGTCGGAACCAGAGGGGCGGGCAAGACGGTTTTTACCACCGTGCTTGCACACCATCTGTCAACTCCAAAGGGAGGCGTGCTGCTGATTCCGAGGAACTTTGACGTAGCTGAGTATGTCGAACTCAACTACGCGAAGCTTCAGCGGGGCGAGTGGCTTGATTCAACAAACATGGAACGGAAACTGAGTTGGAAACTGCGAATCAGGGGCAAAGAAGATCAGGAAATGACGTTGCTGGATTGCCCCGGCGAGGACATTCAAAGACTGTTTGCCAGGCGAGATTTTGAAAATGAGCAGTCGACCGACAGCAAAAAAGACAAAGATTTGGTGGAGTATTTGCTGGGAGCCTCGAAAGTCCTTTTGCTCATCAATCTAAAGGATTTTATCGATGAATCTTTCGAAGAAGAGGATGTACGGCGGAGAAAGTTGCGAGAGCATTCTCTGAAGGAATTTTTGTCTGCGATAAAGCAAAAGCAATCGCAGCAGTTGAAATCTGAAGTGCCGGAGCTGTCCTCTGCTGACTTTCAGTTGTTGGGCAATTGCGGTTCGGGCGAAACTCGCTTTGTGCATGACGGACCGCGGCATATTGCTGTTGTCTTCACTGCGTTTAATCAGTATCAAGAAGAGATTGAAAAAAAGTACGGAAGTGTGCCGGCGTTCTTGTCCAAAAGACTGCCTGCTCTCTATTACGAGCATTTTGCCGAGCAGGACGCCACTGGGATTCTGGTTTCGGCAGTTGCTGAGACGGATCAAAACGGTTGTCCCCAGCGAGGCTTCAGGTCCGTGGGATTAAATACAGTTACTCAATGGCTGACTGATCCCGTTCTATATGCAGAGAATCGTGGCATGGGCAGGCAAAACCATAAGTCGCAATTCAAACAGGAGGGTACACAGAGTGCAAACGAACCCAAAATGCATGAGTGGTGATACTCAGACGCCTTTATACGCATTTTATGACAAGACGAAGGAATCGAAGAATAATGGCTGGTTGTGGTTTCATCGAGATCTCACACCCGCAGATTTAATTAACTTTAATCGCGATCATTTGTTATCGCACCTCCCAAGCGGTGATTTTTGTTGGCAGGGTTTTGTGCCTCTTCCGAAATACACCGTTAGCTTTAAGATTTATCAAGCGGGGAAAGATGATAAAGGGCGCGACCACTGGGTTCTTCTGTCTGCATGGTGGCCTGTAGGTGCATCGCATTCGAACGTGCTGAATTTTGAGGATGTCGTGTTCAAGCACATTGAGACGTCCAAAGACACGTTCCCGCCGAATTTGCGTAAATTTGATTACTTTCCGGAGTTCGTCAAGCTAATTGCAGAGGGTGGCGAGTTGGAGGTTGAGTCAATGGCAGAAGGGCGAACATGCATTGAGAGTATTCGGAACGACGGAAAAGTAGATATTGTTTTTTATAGAGAAAAGCCGAACGGAAAAGCGTTAATAAAAACAAAGAAGAAAGGGTCCTAGCCGGGGAATGGGTCCAGCATGCACGAAGCTCAGTGTGGCGTTTACTCTGCTGCGATCCGATTTGGTATTGGTTAGCCTCAACTTGCGTGATTGTCTGGTGGCACTCCCTGATTTTCCGCGTTACAGGTGAACTGCACTTTCGGACATCTCTGTAACAGAATGAGCAGCACAGCCGTTGAAGAAAATTGGTCTACGCAGCCACGGGGAGCCTCGGTAAGAATTGTTTTACCAAGAACAGTTCTCGCCCCGAAGGATTACCCCGATGGCTGCATGGACGCTGCCCGCATTGATAGCAGATTGGTGTGAAATTCTCACCAGCGTTCTGGACCGAAGAAGCCGGGAATATTTTTTCACGATCATTCTGGGAATGCTGCTGGGATATGGCCGCAGAACTGTGCCCTGCTGGCTCCGCGCTGCCGGTGTTTCGGATGACTGGCGGAATCACTAGCGAACCGGATGCCCCATATAACCCGGATCCGGGGTGTCTCTGGTGTGGGCGAGACTTTCGGGAGTTTCGGGCACCGGGCTCTGCAACTGCATCGGGGTTTTCGACGTACGGAGTCGGCGGCAGAGACACGCCGGCTGTGGCGGTGTGTGCGTAAGTGGCTGAAAACACTGGCGTTACGTCACGCGTTTTGGCGGGATGTCTCGGTTCGCGCATGAAAATAACCCCGGGGTCGAAAAATGTTTCGACACCGGGGTTTAAGTGGAGCGAACGACACGGACCTCGAAATTCAAACAGAGACATTTCGATTCCGAAAACGCCTCTGCGATTCCGAAAGGTTCAAAAACCGAGGAAAAATCGCGGTTTTCAGCATCGACTCCGTGAGACCGAGCCCATCCACGACGGTCCCCTTGGCGTTGCAGTGATGTCAAAACCCCGCAGTCAGCCTGCGAACCTGCAGCCCACCAACAGTTTCCGCAAAATCGAAATCCGCAGACCGCCGGGTTTTGAGACGCCGCCGGAGCTGCAGTCATGGCACTCCCCGCAACACAACGCCAACTCTGGCAACGACTTCCGCCGACACCCGGGATCCCGGACTCTCTGCCGCCGCAGCAAGCGCGACATTACCATCCGCAACCGCCGCCACCCCCCCGGCCGCCATTTCCCCCGCAACTCTCGCCCCTCTCGGACTCTCACATCGCCCCGGGTTATCATCCGTTTGAACCGCTTAGGATGCCCAAAACACACAGTTGCGACCGCTAAGCAGTTTTGACAAAAACGAAATGTGACTGCGGGGTGATGGTGGTGTGAGAGTGGTGGACAATGTTTCAAACGAGGATGTTCAGTTCCAGGGCTTCTGCGTCCTGGCAGATCACGTGCACGTCATGGCGTTTCCCCCAACCTCGTCACTGGCGTCATTGTTGTCGGAACCACGGTGATAAGTTTACATTAGCCGACGCGCTGCGGACACCAATCAACGTGAGCTCAGATCACTCCGTTCTTTTTCCATCGCACCATCGCAGGATCAAGGTGCTGAGAAAGAAATTCTTCGAATGACAGAACGTTGGGGATTTTGGGATAGCAGTTTGCCTTTACGTCCTTCGGGACAACCATCCAGACCCGATAATTCTTCATGATCGACAGTTCCTTCGTAGCGACGCTCGCGTCGATCGTCGCAAGAAAGAACTGCAGGCCCTTGCTTCCTTCAGTGACAATTTGTCGCCACCGTTCACGCAGCGTTCGCTTAACCGTGAAGATGACGCAATCCATGGCCATCTTGTTGAAGTGCTCAACGCTCGGAAACAGAAAATCAGGCTGACCATCGATTTTCGCCTGAGGCGTGTATGGGTACCCCAAGCGGCTGATCAAATTTGCGATCACATACTCCATAGCGGTGCCAGCGCGAGCTTTTCTTCCTTGTCCCAATCCCAGAAAGAAGCGATCGATTGCCGGAAAGTTGTCTTCGAGCATCTCAAAAAACTGAGACTTTGATGGCCTCGCCGGGAGCAATGGTCCCAGCACTTCACGGAACGCAATGTTAGCTGCGGGCGATTGAGAGGCCAGGTACATTTCGAATGCCCTCACCTGAACTTCTTCCACAAGCATGGAAAAGTTCCTTTTGAGCCATGAACTACGGCCATTGAACCCGTGCTCTTTCAGCACCTTCCCCATCGCTTTTTCGGCGATTGCAGATCCGTTTGGAATGTGCTCTCTGGCTGCCAGCGTCAGTCGCTGTGTCAATTCATCCTGGTCCATTTCTTCACTTCCCCATCAGAAGAGATCTGCCGTAGTGAGTCCATTTATTTCAACAGTCACTATAGTACGCTTCATTTCACATTCACAATTCGACTGTCAGACTTCTCTTATAAAGCCGAGGAATCTCAGACCGCTGAATTCGAAACTGATTCCGCCGCTTGGTGACTGGCGATGGCGTGCTGTAGCCTTCCGCCTTGATTGCCGGATCGAGATACATGTGACCGGCCGCCAATGCAGACAAGACCACCATGAAGTCCGTGCCCTCACAAACCAGAACCCTGGAGCCGTAGTGAAAGCGTTTCGGATCGTCCATGCACATCGCAGGAACATACGCAGCGGCTGCGTGTTTCTGAGACCAGCACTCGACAAGCTTTCTAAATGTCCAACCCGCAGCAACCACGTCGTCGTCCGACACAAGTGCCAAACAACCATTCGGATCGAAACGATCTGGATCTTCCGGATCGTAGCCATACAGGGTGAGCGTTAGTTCTGTCGTGCAATGCCGATTTGCAACGCGATAGATCCCGCCGAAATTCTGTCGATCCTCACGACCGCGCTTGTCCGGGTACCCCCATCGACCCAGAAACTCCAAGACCGATCGGTCATGGTAAACTCCGATGTCGGGCTCTGGTGTCATGACCGTAACAACCTTGTTGTCACTCTGATCAAAGCCTGTGACGGTCATCGCTTTGATCTCGTACCCAGCAAAATCAGGTTCATTGTTGCCGTTCGGTGAGATCCCCAGCATTGCCTCCAAAGTGTAGCCCACAGCCTGCGGGGCCGACGTGGGAACAATTTCACTGCCTGAAAGGCGACGCCCGGTGACCCATCCAGCGTTATGAATGTCACGTAGCCGTGAAATCAACTGCTGTCGCGAAGATAACCCAGCTTGCAGCAGCTCGATTTGATTAAGGCCCGCTGCACCGTCGTAGCCATCCTCACTTCGAAGTTTCTCGCGCAACTCGTCATTGCCAACCACGAGCATCGCGAGCACAGTCCCGGTCGAATCGACGCCGAGGAACAACAGCCGATTGGAGTACACCTCGCCAGATTTCTCTCTGAGGTACTCACTCGGTATACAGTTTGAGCCTCGGAGAAATCCCGAGAGCCTTACCTCGGGATACTGCGGATAAAAGATTATCTTCGCGGCAGAAACAGAGTGCCGCGATCCGTCGGGCATCAACCAGCAGAAGTCAAGGTGTCCAAAGATTCTATCGCCGCCACGGGGTTTTTGCTTGCGTGTGGCGGTCAAACCAGGTGGCAGCGGTGGATTGTGTTCAATTCTGTTTGGAAGGTAGTTGAATGCCGCTAGGTCACTGGTCAGATAGATCTGTCGCTTGGAATCGTGATTCCAAGCCAGTTCCTTGACATACAGCCGTCTGGCAGCCGCACTGTTGTAAATCGCACGGACATCCGCCAACGACATCGCGGTCATTGGGAATCTGTTCGCAGGAATAATGTTGGGGTTCGCCATTCTCGAATTGAATCACAATTCCATGAAAGGTTCTACCATGCACGCGCAAATGGCTGGGCGTTGCACGCCTTCAGTTTTCACATAGACACATGTCGTCGACACAGCTTTACCTTTGCTCCCTTCAGAATGGATGCGTTGTCCTGTGTCTCCAAGTGCTTCGCGATCACTCGCAAAACTTCCCGCCCAACGGCCGTGACTACATCAGGGACGACCGAATTTCCAAATTGTTTGTACGCCTGAGTGTCAGATACAGGTACATCATCACGGCACGAAACAACATCACGAAACCCCATCAATCTGGCGGCTTCCACAATCGTGAGGCGTCGCGGGTTCTTTTTTGCCCCCTGAGAAATGAGGATTTCGGAACCATCCTTGTAGTAACGTGCGCTCAATGTTCTGGACACGCCCTCAAGATCTGCAATCCCAAAGCCAAAACCATTTCCTTTAGCGCGATGCTTTTCCGCATATCGCTGAAGATAGTTCCAAAGGTGATCTGTCAACGTGTACTTTTCGGAGGGATTTTTCTCCAAGATCGACTGAAACCGTTGGCGTTCTCCTTCTGGCTTATTCGGAAACCGGAAGTCCGGATTGTCGCCAAAGACTCCGATATCGAAGCAAACAATAAAAATCCGCTCACGGTGCTGAGGAACGTAATCCGCTGCATCTATCACCTTGTGGAAGACGGAGTACCCGAGATCTTGCAGAGTCCCCTCGATGACTGGCCACGTTCGTTGCTTGTCATGTGATTTCAGGTTTTTCACGTTTTCAAGAATCAGGACTGGCGGTCGCTTTGCAGAGACGATATCGCAGATTTTGAAGAACAGATTTCCCTGCTTCTTGCAGTCGAATCCATCAGCTTGACCAAGACTTCGTTTTTTGGAAACGCCGGCAATTGAAAATGGCTGGCAGGGAAACCCGGCTGCAAGAATGTCGTGATCTCCAATCGACGCGAGATCCACGTGGTTGATGTCTCCTGCGGGAGATTCACCAAACCACGCCTCATACGTCTTCGCGCTGTATCGATCCCACTCACAACTAAACACACAGCGACCACCAAGTCTCTGCAACCCCAGTCGAAACCCGCCAATCCCGGCAAAGAGATCGATGAACGTGAACGGCAACGTTTCAGCCTCTGCGGGCCGGAGGACAGGACGGTCTCGGAACAGCGTCGGATGACCATTCTCTCCACGTCGCCCCGCCTCAAGTAGGCCGATCACGACAGAGTTGATGTTTTGCCGGCGTTCGTGAGCCTGATCTTCAATCCACTGCCACAGCTCACTCGGAATGCTGCGGAGGCAAAACTGGTCCTTCATCGTCGCTCCTTTAGGTCTCTGGGAATCGCTGATATCACGATATCGAAAGTTCCCGAAATATCAATCAAAAAGGCACCGCTTCGCACGCACCAAGATTGATACGGTCCATGGGAGCACACGTTTTTTCACCGGCAGTTTCACCAATTCTGAGGTCAGCACTCGACGGATGTTCCGTTGAACGCGTTGCTACCCGGGCTCGGCGTACGTGGCTGACGCATGCAGAGCTTGAGTCGTGTTCACTTGTACCAGCGTACGAGCTTCAGAGCGGGCTGAGTGCGTCAGGATGCGGCGAAATCGGGTCCGCAGGAGTCGCCGTCCACGGAGGATGCAGACCCGCGATGCTGACTCAACTCGAATTCACCATGCGGGGATGAAGCCGCTCACCTTTGGGGCTGCTGTCACAGAACGCTGGTCGGGGCGAGGATCCGGGGTGAGGCACGCATCGGACCGCAGACAACTTCAGGACTACGTCCTAGTCCGAAGGACGAGCAGGTTCTCGGGCGGGACCTTCATCGCCGTTTCCGACGGCGTCCCTGCGGACTGGCGTCGGCCCAAAGCCCGGCGCGGATTTCTCCTGCGATTCCAGAGAAGTCAGCGGCTGATCCGAACGGGCCTGCTTGTAGTGCCGCGCCCCCCCGCCAGCCACCAGCTGCTGGTTGACGTTGGTGTCACCCACGGAAATCGCGCCAGCAGTGGCTGCCAGCACTCAGCCCTGTGCGATGCCTCGCTCTGCCTGATGCCCTGCGCCGCAGGCTGCTGAAATCAGACTGGCACCCTGTCATACCACCCTTCATCCTCCGGTCCCTGCATGAACGCCTGACCGTGGTACGCGTTTGTTTGACCCCAGCGGAAGATGTATGAGGGATCGGCAAACTGGCACGGGTCTCCCGGAGCTTCGATGGCGTTGAGCCGTGCGATCAGCTGCTGGTCAAAGTCGCCGCGTTTGGTCAGAGGCCAGCCACCGATGCGGTCGAAGATCTCACGCCGGAAAGCCAGACTGGCATGGAACCGACCGGTGGCATCCTCCTGCTCCAGACGTCCAGTGTAACTGCTGAGCACGACCGTGTTCGCTTCCGGACCACGTGTGACACTTGTCTTACTGTTCGTTTCAGGGGAGTCGCTTCCGCCACGAGTGTGACCGCACTTGCGGCGGTCACGCCTGGAGGTGAGTTGGGTTGAGGTACTGCCGTTGGAATTCGTCCCAGAAGTTGGAAGCTTTCAGACATCTGAGAATAAGCATCGCTTGAGCGCCGCTGGCGGACCAGCGCATGCCGGTTCGCTCAAGGCGGTCTTTGACAAGATGGCGACAGGCGACTTCAATCACACCCGTTGCAATCGGAAGGCCGGCTGCCAGATATTCGTCCATACTTCATGCGTTTTGCGTGCGCCGTGAAATAGCCGCACGCTGCGTCCACGTCGGCGCGTTTCTCTTTGGACAACTTCTGAACCGTCGCCATGCGACGCAGGCCGCGAACAACACCGTGCACGTCGCCCCTCAGAATCCGCAGCAGGCGCTCTCGAATGAATTCCTCCTAGGCTGCTCCACCCCGAACCACGGCCTTCGCAGCTTTCCCGACGTACCCCGCGACATGCACGATATCAAGAATATCGATCACATTGTCACCGCTGCAGTCGCTCAAACACGCATCTGCATCCGACCACAAACTATGCTGACCGTCCATCAGACGAACCAGCAATTGATTCTCCTGTCGACGCTGCTGGACTTCTCGCGCAGCCCACGACAACGCAAGGATGGAACCGCGAACAATCTCGTCACCCAGATCCTGAATTTGCGCAGGAAGCTTCGCCATCAAATGCTTGTGCTATGGCACTGGTCGATCGGGCTTGAGCTCTGAATCCGGCCTGTCGTCCCTGAACAGTCCAGCCACGACATCCTCGGCCGTGCGATCATCACGATCCACCGAATACACACTGCATACGGTTGACATGCGGCGATTTCCAGGGCGAACCGCTTTCTCTTCGAAGGCTCGAAGATTCTGTGCATCAGATTTCACCAGTGGAACACCCTTGCCATCCGCCGTCACCACCAGGATTGAACCTTCCTCAGACGTCGGTGGGGCCGCCCGTTTGTGCAAAAACTCGTCCGCTGCGGCCCCCATCCGCTGGCTGATCTTCTCCAGAGTATCCGTGGAGAGGCGATGACGAAACACGCGTTCAAACGCATCGACGGCGCCGTGAAACGCCTGTTCGCAGCAGAATAGCATGCTGTATTCCTGCAGCAGTGGCGAGTACCGATCGCCAGAGATTCCTAACCGCTCGTCCACAGGTCTTCGCACGATCGGACTGCGGCGATCTTCTCCTTCGCGATACACGTAAGCGGAAAACTCATGTTCGCCAAAGACTGTTCGCAGCATTCTGGCAGCCAGTTCAGGGCTTCGGTGGATCTTTCGAGGCTCGGTCGTTTGGTCATCGTTGCTGTCGGCGAGATGAGCGGTCGTCTCGCCAAGGTCGCCGTCTCCCTGAGCAAGCAGGAACTGGTCGATCATGTGTCTGCCGGTAGAAAGCAACCCCCCGAACAGTCCACGTTCAAACCCTTTGATCACCATACCCTGCCGAACGGCTTCCTCAATCAAGGGAGAGAGGATCACGGCCAATTTCACAAACACATCTGACTTGCCCAATTCATCTCCAGTTGTCATGCTCATCACCGGCCTCCATGCCTTGCGTCATACGGTTTGTTACACCCGCATAGCATTGCATGAAGGCCAATTTCCCACACTACCAGTTTTCTCTATTCCCACACCACAGGTGCGGTCACACTCGATCCAAAGGACTTGCGTGCCGCTTTCCGACTTTTTGGTGCACCTACTGGCGGCTACCCTGACCTTGGATTTAGAGTCGTTCTTGTGATTCAGTAGTCTTTGAAATGCCCCGATTGCTACAAGATAAAAAGTAGCGGTCTCCGGATTGGTTCTTTAAAGAACTTTCAGTTAAGCAATAGGCAAGAAAGCGTTTCTTATGGCCGTTAACGTGCAGCACGACCGCTGGTCAGTCTCTGATTCGGACTTTGCCGTTCGCATCATGGTTCCCGACCTGAAAGGGTTCTTCGGCAACCTGCCGATCATCGGCAGTGCTCCCAAGGGACGTTCGCTGGTGATAGAACCAGGGACGCGAGCGTTGGTGATCGATGAAGGCGTGCTCATCGGCGAGGTGCCGGCGGGTTCGTATACGATGGAGTCATTCGTCGAGCGACTCCAGTTCTGGCGAAACAAGCAGACGACGATCTTCCTGACTCGCTGCGAAGAAGTGCCCATCGACAGTTATCTGAGCGGTGTCCCGTGCCTCGACAGCGTTTGCTTTGATGTGTCTTATCGGTGGACGATTCAGGTCAGTGATATTGTCTCGTTCATGCACAACCTGATGGGCGCTCTGGATGTGCTCACGTTACAGGAACTTGAACAACTGCTGACGCCTGTGATGAGTCAGTCGCTGTATGGCGCGATCGGACGATCCAGCTTCGATGAAGTCCGGAAACCCGATTTTGTTGGCAAGTTGGCCGAACAATTGCGAGAGTCGGCCGGCCTGAAGATTCAACGCTATGGTCTGTTGTTTATTGACCTGCAGTCGGCCGAGTTTGGCTGTGATGATGGTGGCCTTGCCGAACGCAAAGGCGAACTCTGGCTACAGGCCCGAGAAACGCAACTCCAGCGTGCAGCCACTCAGGTCGAAAGCGAACAGTTGTCGGCAAAACTTGACGACATCCGCAGCAAGATGCCTGTCAGGAAAACGCTGCGCGATGCAGTCATTTCTGATCAGTTGAACAAAATCCAGAGTCGTGAAGACTTTGAGAAAGCTCTGGCCGACATCGACAAGGGCAAGCTGCTGCGAAAGGAAGAACGCGAAGCCCTGATTCAAGCTTACGAAGAACGAAAAGATGATCGTCAGCAATTGCGTGAGCACTTGCTGGCCACGATCGACATTCAGCGTGAACAGGAGCTTGGCGAACTGCGTATTGATCTCGACTACGCCGTACAGATGCGTTCACTGGAGAAGGAACTGGAACTGTCCCGATTGTCCAGAACGCAGGACAATGAAGAATGGCAGCATGAGATCCAGCGTGAGAAAGATCAGGCGTCCCACCGGCATGAGCAGAAGCTGGGCAGCGTCAGAGCCGCCATGGATCGAGCTCGCGAGGTGCGTCGCCAATCCCGGGACGACAAGTGGGAAGCGGTTCTTCATGAGCAAAAAATGGAAACTGTGCGGGGTGATCTGGAGCTGACACAAGCGGAACGTAAGTCGCGAATCGTCATCATGCAGGCGGAACTGAATCAACGCCTGCAGAGTGAAAAACTGGAGATGCAAAAACGCCAGCAGGAATGGGATCTGGAGTTCAAACAAAAACAGTCCGGCAGTCAACTGGATCGCCTGCAACGTGTTCAGGAAATGAATGCTCAGTTTGCTGAACGCCAGCAGCGTATGCAGATCGAGATGGAGAATCTAAAAGCTGACAGCGCCAGCAAACGAGAGCTTGATCGGATTCAGGTCATGAGTGGCCTGAGCACGGAGGCTCTGATCGCAACGGCTGGAGCATCGAACGCCGCATTACTCGCCGATCTCAAGAAACATGAAGCTTCTCAGGACGCAGCCAAGGTTCAGGCCACTGCGAGTCCAACAGCGCAGCTCAATGAAGAGCGGCTGCGAATGTATGAACGAATGAATGAGACAGAACGAGCCAAGGCAGATGCGATTGCCGAAGCCTACAAGATGGTTGTGCAGGCGCAGCATTCCAGCGTGAATCAAATGATCGGTGGACTGACACAGGCAGCAACACCCGTGGCTCCGGCGTCCATCCTGCCGTGGGGCGCACCACCGCCAATGCCCGTCGCCGAAGTCTGGTATGTTTCTCTGAACGGACAGCAATCGCCTCCGCTGCAACTGACTCAAGTTCAGCAGTACATCCGGAGCGGTCATGTCAACGCGGCAACGATGGTCTGGAAGAACGGCTTGCCCGCATGGGCTCCTGCTGGACAAATTCCTCAATTGGCGGCATTGTTCGGATCTTCGCCGGTGACACCGCCCCCCATGCCCCCCGGTCCTCCTCCTATGTAGTTTGGGCCTCCTCGTTTCAACAACGACTTGAGCATGGTGGAGCGTGAACGTGGAAATGCAGGGACCTGCCAGGATTTTGTACAACATCGTCAAGTCGCAACTGGGTGCTTCGGCATCTTTGATTGATATTGAAACGCAGGTTCAGGCGGTCGCAGCGGCGGCTGGT
>Ga0194129_10006402_pt1 | contig 14461 bp, 13 predicted proteins | sample TA2KigCa35mmetaG_FD_150862 | JGI IMG/M metagenome (GOLD analysis project Ga0194129, IMG submission 150862) | Freshwater microbial communities from Lake Tanganyika, Tanzania - TA2015038 Kigoma Deep Cast 35m | ecosystem: Environmental > Aquatic > Freshwater > Lake | place: Tanzania: Lake... | reverse complement strand
CTGCCTGGAGCGGTCGGAGGCCGTCGTGGCCGACCTCGATGCCCGGGCGGCGATCAAGGAGTTCGGCGGCCTGTAGCTCGGCTCCTCTGGCTCTGCGGCGCCGACCGACGGATTCAGCCGGTGAACGTGGGTCGCACCGGTGAGGGATCGGGCACGACCCGACATCCGACTGCCACTCCGGACGGTTGGCTACCCACTGGGATCGAGGCCGTGACCGCCTCGGTCGCGCCGTCGACGACGGCGACTGCGCCGGCACCGGTTTCGGCGACATAGACCGATCCGGCCGGCGTGACTGCCATGGCGCTCGGCAGGGCACCGGTGGCGATAGTGGCGGTGAGGGTGTTGGTCGCCGCGTCGATCACCGACACCGTGCTGTCGTTGTATCCCGAGACGTAGACCTTCCCCGAGGGCGCCACCGCCACTCCGTTGGGAGTCGCCGTGGGTCCGATGACGACCGTCGCCGTCACCGTGTCGGTGGCTCCGTCGATCACCGACACCGTGCCCGGAGGCGCCGAGGCGGAGAAGTTGGCGACGTAGACGGTTCCCGTCGCCGACACCGCCAGGACGATCGGTTGCACCCCGACCGGGATCGTCGCCGCAACGGTGTCGGTGGCGCCGTCGATGACCGACACCGTATTGGCGGCGTAGTTGGCGACGTAGACCCTCCCCGACTCCGAGACCGCGATGCCGAAGGGTTGCAGACCCACCGGGATCGTCGCCGTGACGGTGTTGGTGGAAGAGTCGATCACCGACACGGAGTTCGACCACAAGTTGGTGACGTAGATCTTCCCTGAGGGGGCGATGGCCACGAACTCCGGTGCGGTGCCCACCGAGATGGTGGCGGTCACCGAGTTGGTGGCGGGATCGATCACCGAGACCGTATTGGCGCCGTTCAAGGCCACGTAGATCATTCCCGAGGGCGCTACCGCCACACCGACTGGTGCAGCGCCCAACGCAATGGTGGCGGTGACCGAGTTGGTCGAGCCGTCGATCACCGACACGGAGTCGGAGCCGAAGTTGGAGACGTACACGGAACAGGCCGTGGCAGCCGGGGCCGGATCGACGGCCAGCCCGGTCACCCCGGCGATCAGTACTGCTGCGCCCACGAATCGGGATACGAGGCGAGTGAGCACGACGTCAACCGTACTCGTTCCGGCCATCGGCGACCTGAAGAGGCGTACTCGACCACGCGAGCGACGACCTGGTCGTCGGCCTTGGTCAGTGACCCGGCGTCGACGTAGCGTCGGCACCCTCATCGAACGCACCCACGGCGGCGGGGACGTCACCGGCGACTACACCCTCGCCACCCACGACGAGATCACCCAAGCCCACCGCTGGCTCACCGGCAGCGCTTGACCGGGCGACCACCCGCAGACGGGTGCCGAGGCTTGCAAAGAGTGGAGTGGAGCGCGCTCGCTCGACACAGCGTCTCCTCCTGAGCACGCGCACCATCGAGGAACCCTCCGCCGGGCAAGATCTTGAGTGCCGCCGCACTCGAGGCGATGACCCCGGCCGACCGCTCAGAAAATGATCACCGCGTTGCGGCCGGTGACCTTCTCGAAGTGCATCACGTAGTCGTTCTTCGGACTGTTGGGCACGCCCCGACGGCTGGTGATCGGCAACGTGACGGTCAGGGTCTTCCCGGCACGGCGGTAGAGGTAGGCGCGCGGTGCGGTGTCGGGCGAGTCGTCGTCGAAGACGATGATCGACCGGTCACCGCTCCGACCGACGAACCAGTGGCCGGTGTCGATCGGACTGCCGAGGATGCTCAAGCGCTCCCGGTAGGTGGTGTCGGCCCGGAGGAGCAGGCCGTTGCCGGCCTCACAGTTGAAGAATCCGGCGATCACCGGATCGGTGGCCGGCGTGCCCGGGCAGGGCACGACCGCCCCTTCGTCGATCGAGAGCCCGGTGAGCTTCCAGGTTCCCACCATGGCGCGGGCAGGACCTTCGACGGCCGCTCCGGCCGGAACGGAGACGACCAGGGCGGCGGCCACGGTGGCGACCAGGACGGCGACGACTCGACGGAACATGGAAGACCTTTCGACGACGAGGGGGTGAAGGCGGGGCGCGGAGGAAGCAAACCTAACCGCCGGCCCGGGCGTGACGTGGCTGGAAACGTCGAGCGTCACCTGCGTCGAGCTGCGCCCGAGCACTTCGGCAACGACCTTCGCCGAGATGCCTTCCAACAGGACCAGGGTGACCCGAGTGTGGCGGGTGCCGTCCACGGTGATGCGGGGTACGCCCGCATCGAGCACCAGGCGATCGAACAGGCGTCTTGCCGGGGTTGGGTTCGTGTGCGTGCCGTCGATGCTGGTGAACCCCAGGCCCGACTCCTGCCACCCGGCCCCGAGGGCACGACGCTCCTCCGCTCGGCGGGCCCGATGGCCGCGCAGCGCCGACACCGATGCCGAGGCCAGGAGCAGATGGGCCGGTCCGAGTAGCCGAGCCACGGTCGGGGCACAGGAAGGTCGGCGCCCCTCAGGAAATTTTGGCGAGGCTGCGCGTCAGGGCCGTGGCGAGGCTGCCGATCGCGTCGGGCTCGAAGAGCGTGAAGTGGGCACCGTCGATGTGGGCCAGCTCGTACCCCGCATGGAGCGCCGGTAGCCAGCGCAGGGCAGGCTCGCGGGCCTTGTGGAGCGAGGCCGCGGTCGCATAGAGGTGCACAGGGAAGTCCACCGGGGCGCCGCGGTCGTTGAGGTACGACGTGTGCACGGCAACCGAGGCTGGATCGGTCGGCTTGACGGAGTGCGGGCGCTCCCGGCGACCGTCGCCGCGACCCGGGTGAGTCCGAGCTCGAGGCACATCCACCGCACCGCGAGAGCGAGCGCCACCGCTGCACCGATGCCGAAGAGGTGCAGGGGGACCACGGGGGACCGAAGAGGGCGTTGGTCACGTCGAACCAGAGGTCGAGCACTGGCCGGTAGATGCCGGCGCCCACCGGGGGGGCAAGGTCCGGAGCACGTCGCCGAGGCCCGACGGGTGGTCGTCGAGCCACAGGAAGTCGTCGAACGCCAGCGGCTGGCCGACGTTGCGACCGTGGACCACCACCACGGCCACGACCGTCACGACGATGCCGAGCCACGCCGCGCCCCGCGCTGTGGGCGCCCAGGATCGGCCCGGCCCGGGGCTGTCGTCCGACGAGGTCGGGACGGGCGTGGGGGGTCCGGGCGGGGCGGCACCCGGGCGTCCTCGCACGCCGCGCCGGTGCCCTCCGGGCCGGGGTGGAACCGATGCGCAGGACCCCGGGGTAGGTTGCCGGGGCCCCGGGAGGCCTTCCGGAGGGCGAGGAGGCGACCGGTGCCGCGGTTGGTGGATCCTGAGCAGGTCGAGCCGGTGGTCGGTGGGCTCCTGGGCGCGGTCAACGTCGACGGGGGGCCCACCGACGAGCAGGTGCGCCTGCTGCGGGCCCTCACCGCCCACGTGTGGGACCGACCCGACCTGGATACGGCGACGGTGGCACCGCGGGCACCCGCGGAGGTGGCCCGGGCGATCGGGGGGACCGACGCCGTGCGCCGCTTCCACTACCTGCTGGTGGTGCTGGAGCTCTGTCGGCACCCGTTCACCGCCACCCAGGCGGCCCGGGTCGCGGAGTACGCCGACGCCCTCGCGCTCGACGGCATGGGCCTCGAGTTCTGCCGCGACCTGGCGAGCAGGGGCATGGACGCCGCCCGGGCCGACCACGACCGGTTCGAGGCCAACCTCCGGTCCGAGCAGCAGGAGCCCCGGCTGCGCACCCGCAGGCAACGCGCCGACGACACCGACCCCGAGCTCGTCGCCCGCATCCTCGCGCTGGCCGATCTTCCCGACGGCACGCTCGGACACGCGCTGACGCGGTTCTACGCCGACTTCGGGCTCACGGTGCCCGGGGCGAGCGCGAGCGAGATGAACTACGCGTTCGTCGCGCACGACATGAACCACGTGATCGCCGGCTACGACCCGGTGGCCGAGGGCGAGCTGGCCCTCGGCGCCTTCCAGATGGGGATGAACGACTCCGAGGTCTCGTGGCTCCTGTGCCTCACCAACCTCGCCATCCACGAGGCCGGCGTCATCCAGCTCGGCGACATCGCCCCCAAGTCCGCCACGCTGGGGCGCCCCGGCGCGGCCGAGACCTTCGCCCGGGCGCTGGCGCGGGGGAGCCGCTGCACCGGTGACTTCGCCGTCGCCGACCACCTCGGCATGGCAGTGCTCCCGCTGGCCGACGTCCGGGCCCGCTTCGGGGTCCCGCCGGTCGACCGCTGAGGACCCCGTGACGCCCGCGCCCACCGCAATCGCCACCGAGGCCCTGGCCCGGGTCGTCGGGGTCCTCGACGCCGGGGAGGACCGTCCGGGCCAGGTCGAGATGGCGGAGGCGGTGGCGGCGGCCTGCGCCGAGGGCACGTCCCTCGTCGTGCAGGCGGGGACCGGTACCGGGAAGTCGCTCGCCTACCTCGTCCCGGCCGTCGCCCTGGGGCGGACGGTCGTCGTGGCCACCGCCTCGAAGGCGCTCCAGGACCAGCTCGCGGCCCAGGATCTGCCCCGCATCGCCTCGGTGCTCGGCGACTTCGGCTTCGCCGTGCTCAAGGGCCGTGGGAACTACGTGTGCCAGCAGAAGCTCGACGAGTTCGACGCCGGCGGCGACCTCTTCGTCGTCGCCGAGGTGGTCGACGCGGTGCGGGCCTGGGCCGAGGCCAGCCCGACCGGGGAGATCTCCGAGCTCACCGACCGCTTCGACGGCGCCACGCTCGACCGCTTCGTGACCGGCGCGGACGAGTGCACCGGGGCGCGCTGCCCCCGGACCGACGTCTGTCGGGCGAACGAGGCCCGGGCCCGGGCCGACGACGCGCAGGTGGTGGTGGTCAACCAGCACCTCCTCGGCTTCGACGTCCAGGCCGACGGCGCGGTGCTGCCCGACTGGGACGTGCTCGTCGTCGACGAGGCCCACGAGCTCGAGGACGTCATGGCCCACGCCCTCGGGGAGGAGATCGGCCCGGGTCGGATCCGCCGGGTGCTGGGTGCGGCCGTGGACCTCCTCGCCGACCGGGGCGACCGGGCCGAGGAGGCCCGAACCGCAGCCGAGCGCTTCACCGAGGCGCTCGACGCGGTGGCGACCGACGACCGCGAGCGGGCCCAGCGGTTCCCGGCCGGACTCGGCGCCGACGAGCGACTCGCCGGGGTCATCACGGCGCTGATCGAACGGTGCAACGCGGTGGGTGCACAGGCGGCCCGGGCCGGTGGCGCCCCCGAGACCACGGCACGCGCCGAGCGCGCGGTGAAGGCGGCCTCCCGGCTGAGCGCGGCGCTGGCCCGGACCCTCGATCCGCAGTCCGGCGACGTGGTGTGGGTCGAGGGCCGTCCCGGTGCCCGGTCGGTGCGGATCGCCTCGTTGGCCGTCGCGGAGCGCCTCGCGCCGTACTGGCGCGGACGACCGGTGGTCTGCACGTCGGCCACCATCCCGCCCGGGCTGGGCGGCCGGGTGGCCGTGGACGTGCCGACCCGGACGGTGGCGAGCCCGTTCGACTTCCGGAGCCAGGCGCTGTTCTACGTCGCCCGTGATCTCCCGGCCCCGAACGACCCGGGCTGGCGGGTCGCTGCGGCGGCGGCCACCCGGCGGCTGGTCGATGCGGCGGGCGGACGGGCGCTGCTGCTGTTCACGTCGTGGGCCGGGCTCGACGCCACGTTGGACGCGGCGTTCGCCGACGACCCGCCCTACCGGGTGCTGCGCCAGGGCACGATGGACAAGCCCGCCCTGCTCGACGCGTTCCGCGCCGACGAGACCAGCGTCCTGGCTGCGACCCGCAGCTTCTGGGCGGGGATCGACGTGCCCGGTGACCCACTGCGGCTGGTGGTGATCGACCGGATCCCGTTCCCGGTCCCGACCGAGCCCCTCCACGCCGCCCGTCGCGACGCGGCCGGTCCGGAGGCGTTCACCCGCATCGACGTGCCCCATGCCGCCACGCACCTGGCCCAGGGGGCCGGCCGGCTCATCCGGACCCGCCGTGACCGGGGCGTGGTCGCGCTCATGGACCCCCGCCTCGCCCGCCGTCGGTACGGCGCCGACCTCCAGCAGTGCCTGCCGCGAATGGCCAAGACCGTCTCCCTCGACGAGGCGGCGGCGTTCCTCGAGGCGCTGACGGCCACCGCCTGACCCCTGCGGTCGTGCCCGGGTACCCCCACCGGGGGTCCCGAATTGGAACAATGGGAACATGACGACCGCCCTCTACCGCCCTGCGTCGGGCCGTCGGACACCCCGGGGCGTCGCCCTCGGCCTGGTCCTCATCGGGGCGCTCGCCGTGGGGACGGCGGCCTGCGGGGGGACCGAGCCCCAGGTGCGCAGCCCGGCGCGCGCGGGCGGTTCGCCGGCGGCGACCGTCGCCCCGACGCAGCCGCCGGCTGCGGCGACTCCGGCGACTCCGACGACCACTGCCGCCCCGGCCCCGGCCCCGCCGCGGGCCGTGGTCGCTGCGGCCGGCGCGGCGCTCGACCGGCTCGTGGTCGAGCCCGAGGGGTACCGCCCGGGCTACGACCGGGGGTTGTTCGTCCACTGGGTCGACGACGACGGTGACGGCTGCGACACCCGCTGCGAGGTGCTGGCCGCCGAGCGGCGCACCGATCTGCCCGGCCTGACCGTCGGGTGGCTGTCGATCTACGACGGCGACTCGACCGACGACTCGTCGGAGCTCGACATCGACCACGTGGTGGCCCTGGCCGAGGCCTGGGACTCGGGGGCCTGGGCGTGGGACGCGGCCCGACGCCGGGCCTTCGCCAACGACCTGGGTGACCCCCGGGCCCTGATCGCGGTGACGGCGGCGACGAACCGGTCGAAGTCGGACCGCGACCCGGCGCAGTGGCAGCCACCGAACCGCGTTGCCTGGTGCGAGTTCGCTGACGCCTGGATCGCCACCAAACTGCGGTGGGGGCTCACCGTGGACCCGGCCGAGCGCGCCGCGCTGGCCAACATGCTGGTCGGCTGCCCGGCCGGCGCCTCGGTCACGCCGGTGCCGGCGGCCCCGGCGGCCCCGTCCGGGGGCGGGGGCGGGAGCGGGAGCGGGGGAGCCGGGGTCTACTACGCGAACTGCACGGCGGCGCGGGCCGCGGGGGCGGCGCCGGTCCGGGTGGGGGACCCCGGGTACCGCCCGGCGCTCGACCGCGACGGGGACGGCGTCGGCTGCGAGTGACCCCGGCGCCCCGCTGCGACCCCATCCAATACCAGACGACGGATTCCGGTAAGATAGAGCGTCCGATGTAGGGAACGTCCGACGACGCTGCGGGAGATGCCGTGGACGCCGATGTCCTGAAGAACCTGACCGATCCGGCCGTGCTGTTCTTCTTCCTCGGCCTCGTGATCGGCCTGATCCGGTCGAACCTCGAGATCCCTCCGGCGATCGCGAAGTTCCTGTCGCTCTACCTGCTGATGGCGCTCGGCTTCAAGGGGGGCCAGGCCCTGTCCGACGCCGGGGTCGGCGGCGACGCCGTGAAGGTGCTCGTCGCGGCGATGCTGCTCGCCCTCGTCATCCCGGCGGTCTGGTTCGGGGTGCTCCGACGCCGGATCAACGCCTTCGATGCGGCCGCGATCGCCGCGACGTACGGGTCGGTCAGTGCGGTGACCTTCGTGACCGCCTCGCAGTTCGTCGCCGGACGGGGTGACCCCGCCGGCGGCTACCTCACCGTCGCGTTGGTCATCATGGAGTCGCCCGCGATCATCATGGCGGTCCTGCTCGCCACCTGGGTGCGCAGCCGCGCCGCGACGACGGGCGGCGTCGGGGCGTACGGCGTCGAGAAGGCTCCGGCGACGATCGGGCTGGCCTCGATCGACGCTGCGACCCTCGTACCCGAAGCCGCGCACCGGTCGGGCCAGCGGGGCCCCGACGAGGTCGCGGCCGACGGGAACGGACACGGTGCGCCCGGCGCCCCGCTGTCGGTCAAGGAGGTGCTCCGAGAGGCCTTCACCGACGGCGCGCACCTGCTGCTGATCGGCTCGCTGGTGGTCGGTGCGGTCAGCGGTGAGGCCGGCGGCCGGGCGATGGAGCCGTTCACGAGCGGCATCTTCAAGGGACTGCTCGCGTTCTTCCTCCTCGAGATGGGGCTGCTCGTCGCCCGCCAGCTCCGTGAGGTGCGCGACGTCGGTCCGTTCCTCATCGGGTTTGGCATCGTCGTGCCGTTCGTGAACGGCGCGGCCGCAATGGCGCTCGGGAGCCTCCTCGGCCTCGGCGTCGGCGATCTCACCCTGCTGGCGGTGCTCGCGGCGAGCGGGAGCTACATCGTGGTGCCTGCGGTGGTCCGCTACGCGATCCCCGAGGCCCGCCCCAGTCGCTACTTCACGCTGGCCCTGGGCATCACCTTCCCGGTGAACATCGCCATCGGGATCCCGCTGTACTCCGCCGTCGCGCACGCCCTCGCCGGCTGACCCGACCCGGGCGTCGGCCCGGCGGGCGGTCGTGGCTCAGAAGCCCTGGCGGAGCTGGTGGGCCACGTGGCGGCGGCGGAGGATGTCGGACCGTTCCTCGGGGCTCACCCACCGGGTGTCGCTGGGCAGGAAGGCGCGGAGCCCGGCGGTGGGGACCACCGTGCAGGTGGCGACGGGAGTCGCGGCCGGGTCGAGGAACCGGCCCATGATCGAGCCCCACGGGTTGCCCGCGGGATCGAGCCAGTTCGCCACACCGGGGTCGGCGACGGCGACCACACCGTGGAAGCGCCCGTCGGCGTCGAGGTGGACCTGGTCCATGTTGAGCGACGACTGGCGGCGGTCGTAGTCGAAGGAGTCCCAGAACCGGTTGGCGAGCTGCACCGACCAGTAGGCGTTCGCCGGTGGATCGATCTCGATCACGAGCGCTTCGTCGGGCCCGAGCCGGTGGACGCCGAAGCCGTAGCTCTGCCCCTGGTGGCCACCGGCGTCGGAGAACGACGCGGGGTGGAACACGAAGCGGTTGTCGCCCGCCGCGAGGGTCGCCTTGCAGATCGAGTGCCAGTGGACACCGGCGTCGGTGAACCACCGCACGAGGCGCCCGAGCCGGGCCTCGAGGTCGGCCCGGGCCAGCGGCGCGGGCGGGTAGGGGAGGTCCATCCGCTCCACCGCGAGCCGGGCCGGCCGTTGGTCGTCCCACGACCCGAAGAACTGGCGGAACAGCACCGACTCGGCATCGGGGGTCAGGGGCATCCAGTTTCCCGACCGGGGCTCGCCCCCGAGCCACAGCTCGAGGGTGCCGTCGGGACCCACCTCGAGGTCGGCCCGCTTGGTGGCTCCGGTAATCCGGTAGTCGGGGGCGCCGAGGAACGTCGGCGCATGCACCTGGAACTCGATCACCGGGGCGGTGCCAAGGTCACCGGTGATGCGGTAGGTCCCGCGTCCGTCGAGAGGGAGCAGGGCGTAGTTGCCGTCGGGGTTGTTGATGCCCCAGCTGCACAGGGCGTCGGCGAAGCGGAGGAACTGCGGGTAGGCGGGGTCGCCCTCGATCGCCATGTTCAGGCCGGCGGCGAGGTAGGCGAGGGTGAAGCGCATGCCGTCGACGCGGAGGCGTTCGGTGTCGAAGGGCAGGTCGGCCTCGAGGAGGGCGACGAAGTCGCGCCAGGGGCCGACCACGGCGTCGACGAGGTCGGTGGCGTCGCTCACCGGCCCATCAGCTCCCGGTCGCTCACTCGCCCAGTGCGCCGCGTGCCACCATCTCGTCGTCGAGGAGGGTGGAGGCGAGAGTGCAGAGCGCGGCCGACCACGGGTGGGCCGGGTGCTCGAGCACGAAGGGTCCGGCGTCGGTCCGGTCCCATTCGGGCGCCTCGGGGAGCGCACCGAGCAGCGGCACCCGGAACGCCGATTCGAGCACGACCCGGTCGACGTCGGGCACCGGCGTGGCGGCGGCCCGGTTCACGACGATCCACCGGCGGGGGACCCCGAGCCGGTCGGCGACGTCGAGGGTCACGGCGCTGCCCTGGTGGCCGGCGGGCTCGGGTTCGATGACCTCGGCCAGCACGTCGGCCACCGCGAACAGCGCCATGGTCTCGAGGTGCAGCCCGGCCTCGGCGTCGACGACGACGTAGTCAGCGCCGGACACGAGCGTCACCGACCGCAGGAGCCCGACGATCTCGTCGGCACTCAGGCTCGGGTCACCGTCGAGCAGGTGGGTGGCATGCCCGCCCGGGAGCGCCGAGAAGCGGCCGGCGGGGAGCCGGAACAGCTCGGACAGGTCGTCGAGGAGCCCGGCGGGGGCGGGGTCCGTGCAGGCGTCGACGAACGCCCGCGCCCGGGGCGCCACGCCGAGGCTGGGGCCGATGGTGTCGCGCTGGCGGTGGGTGTCGACGAGGGCCACCCGCAGGCCCGAGCGGGCGAGGAGAAGGGCGAGGTTGGCCGCAACGGCGCTCGTGCCCACCCGGCGGGTGAACGAGTGCACGACCACGAAGCGGCTCACGTGGGGTCCCCGTCGTCGGCGCGGGCCCGTTGGCGAAGCCTCGCCGCGCGGGCCGCGATGTCGGTGAACGCCTCCGACTCGACCACGGCGGCCACGTCCTGGGCCCGGCGGGACTGGTCGACCTCCACCCGGAGGGCGGCGACCTGGGCTTCGAGCCGGGCCTCGCGGGCTCGGGCCTCCCGGACCGCCTCGGTGAGCCGACCGGCGAGGATGCCGAGGTCGTCGGGCCGTCGGGCCACGCGCGCGAGCGCGAGCTCGTCGACCTCGGTGCCGGACTGGAGCGCGTCGGCGGCCGCGGTCAGCGTGGTGATGGGGCGCCCGATGCGGCGGGCCACGACGACGGCGAGGAGCGCCACGACGACCGCCACGGCCGCGGCGACCAGGAGGGCGTCGCGGCGGGCCCGGTCGCCGGCCGCCGTGTACACCGCGGTCGGCTCGCTCGCGGCCGCCACCCAGTCGGTCGACGGGATGGGGCGCCAGGCCACGATGACCGCGTTCCCGGCGAGGGTGCCGGTTGCGATCCCGGGTCCGGTGGCCCCGACCAGGGCCCGGACCTCCGAGGTGGCGGTCACGGTGGCGACGGGTCCGTCGAACCGGCGGGCGGCCGCGGCGTCGGCCTGCTGGGCGTCGGTGAGCGGGGCCAGGCTGGAGAAGCGGACCGCCGCGTCGGAATGGGCCGAGACGATCCCGGTGGACTCCACGACGAAGGCCCGCTGCCCCGGTTCGGTGGTGAGCGAGCGCGACACCGTGAGGGCGTCGCTCTTGATCACCATCACGCCGGTGACGGGCCCCGTCGTGCCGCCGGCCCGGATCGGGGTCGCGAAGGCGGTGCCGGGCACGCCCGAGGTCGTCCCGATGGGGAGGTACACGTCGCCCACGTTGGTGGTCCCGGCGACTGCCTCCTGGAAGTACGGCCGATAGGCGTAGGAGCCGCCGAGGATCGCGCGGTCGGAGCTGGCGATGGCGACGCCGGTGGGGTCGAGCACGAAGAAGATCCCGGACGAGGCGTGCGTCGCCTTCAAGGTGTCGAGCTCGGCCTGGACCGCCACGGCACGCGCCGGGGTCGGCTCGGCGGCGAAGTCCACCACCACCCGGGTGCGGGCGGTCGCCTCCACGAGCTCGAGGTTCGCCTGCACCTCGGCGTCGATCCCGGTCGCCACCGCCGCGGCGAGGCCGCCGAGCCGGGCCCGGGCGTCGCGTTCCGCCTCGGTCCGGAGCCGGTCGGCCCCGGCGTCGGCGAGGACGAGGAGGGGGACCACCGCGAACAGGACCATCGCGACGGCGATCCGGGTCCCCACCCGCCAGCGGCGGGGATCGAGGCGACGCGTCGCAATCCCGCGTGGCTCCGTCGTACCGGGGGTCGCGGCCATCGGGTGCTCCGTCGGGGTCGGGCGGCAGCGAGGCGGACCGGGACCGGTCCCGGAAGTGCCGTCGTGAGTGTAGGACGACGGGGTTCCGGTAGCGTGCCCGCCGTGCCCCGGCTCGTCCCGCCCGACCTGGTCGAGCCGGTGGTCCGCGGGCTCGTCGGCGCCGTCGACGTGGGCGACGGGCCCACCGCCGAGCAGCTGACCGTGCTGCGGGCGGTCACGACCCACCTCTGGGAGCGCCCGGACCTCGACCCGGCCTCGCTCGAGGGCACGGACCCGGCCGAGACCGCGGCCGCGGTCGTCGATCCGGCCGCGCGTCGGCGGTTCCACGAGATCCTGTTCACCCTCGAGACCTGCCGCCACCCCCTCACCGCCGACCAGGTGGCCCGGGCCGAGGCCTACGCCGTCGCCCTCGAGGTCGCCGGACCGGACCTCGACCTCTTCCGGACCGCGGTCGCCGAGGGGACCGAGCGGGCCGCCGCCGACTTCGCCCGCTATCTCGCCACCAGCGCGGAGGCCCGGCACGAGGCGGGCCTGACGCCGCGGGCCAGTGCCGACCAGCCCGAGCCCGAGCTCGCGGCGCGCATCGCCGCGTTCGCCCATCTGCCCGCCGACTCGCTCGGACGCGCCTACCTCGCGTTCTACGAGCGGCACGGGATCGGCCTCCCCGGCGCGGTGGCGCACTCGATGAACCACTTCTTCGTGGCCCACGACATGACCCACGTGATCGCCGGGATCGAGCCCACGGCCGCCGGTGAGATCGCGCTGAGCGCCTTCCAGATGGCGATGGACGACAACCCGGTCAACGTCGGCGCGCTGCTGTGCTCGCTGGTCGTGCACGAGGCCGGACTGGGATCGTCGCCGACCTTCGGGAGCGAGGAGCGGGTGCTCGCCGAGCCCGGCGCCGCCCGGTTGCTGGGCGAGGAGCTGGCCCGGGGCGCCCGGTGCACCGGCGACGCGTCGGCGGCCGACCACTTCGCGTTGGCGCCGCTCCCGTTGGCCGAGGTGCGGGAACGGTTCGGCGTCGGGCCGCCGGCGGACCCCGACGACGGCCACCACCGCTGGTGAGGCTGCCCCGGGTGGGCGTCAGCTCCCGGTGGCGAAGGCGACCATGCGGCCGTACACGGTGAGCACCTTCTGCGCGTAGCCCGGGTCGGTCGCCCAGTTGCCCCGGCCCATCTGGTTCCAGGTCAGCGCCCAGCCCTTGGCGAAGAACGAGTCGAAGTTGGCCGCCGCGACTGCGGGGTCCAGGCTCGTGGGTGCGTACCAGTACGGCGACGGCGGGTACGCGAGTCTGGCGGCACGCGACGCAGGGTCGCCGTAGTTGCGAAGGTGCTGGATCTGGGCCCGGACGCCGTCGGTGGGGGTGGGGAAGCGCCGACCGTTGCTGCACGAGTCGCACCAGCCCATGCCCGCGAAGTTGTTGCCGGGGTTGGTGTACCGGAACCCACCGGTCTCGACCACCGCCTGGGCGAAGGCCAGGTCACCGCGCACGCCCTCGGCGTTGCCCTCGGACACGTAGATCTGGGCGAGCGTCTCGATCGGGACCGACACGCTGTATCCGCCGTAGCCGACCGACCGCCACCATGCCGCCATCTGCGCAGCGGTGAGCGCGGTGGGCCCCACCAGGCTGGGCCCCCCGGCGGCGATGATGCCGGCGGCGATGGCGGCCTGGATGCGCTGCTGGAGGTCGCGGGCCCGGGTATCGAGCTCGGCCTGCTGCGAACGGATCCGGGCGTCGAGGTCGTCGAGCTGCCGACGCCGCGCCGCGAGCTCGGCCTCCTGGCTCTCGAGCCGGGAACGCTCGGCGGCGAGTTCGTCGCGGGCGGCGGCGAGCGCGTCGCTCGCCGCGCCGAGCCGGACGCGGGCGTCCTCGTCGTCGCGGGCCGCGGCCCGGCCGAGCACCTGGCGCCGGGCGAGGTCCATGGGGGAGTCGAAGTCGAGCGTCACGGTGGGGCCGGCGGGACGGCGCTGCTGGTAGAGCACGAGCGCGCGGGCCCGCACCGTCCGGCGGATCTCCTCGCGTTCGGCCACGAGCCGGTCGATCTCGGACTGGGCCGCGGTGATCCGGCTCCGGAGCCCGTCGATCTGGATCCCGACCTCGGCGATCTGGCCCTGGAGCACCACCCGCTGCTCGCGCGTGGTCATCAGCTGCGCGTTGGCGGCGTCGAGGCCGGCCCGGACCCGACCGAGGTCGTCGACGAGGTCACCGAGCGCCTGGGCCCCCGACGGCCCGGCCGGGACGACCAGGGATCCTGCGACGACCGCCGTCAGCAACACGAGCCACAAAGGCCTCATGGGCCTCAGGACCTTCGGAGACCGCCGACCGGTGCGCCCGAACATCAGGGCAGAGAGGCTACCGGCGGCGAGCCGACCCCGGGGGGAGCCCCCGGCCCGGTCCGGCGTCAGCCCAGGGTGCGCTCGCCCGCCACGTCGTAGACCCGGACCTCGACGCCAAGCGGGGCCGGCCCCGTGGCCCGGGATCCCCCCGAAGCCAGGAGGGCGAGGTGGACGTCGAGGGCGGCCTGGTCGGCCCAGCGCTCGTACAGCACGACCCGGCTCGGGTCGACCGGGTCGGCGGCCATGACGTACTCGAGGCACCCGGGCTCGGTCCGGGTGCGCCGCATGGCCTCCTCCCGGCCGGCGACGAACGCGGCCTGGTCGGCCGGGTCGACGACGAAGTGTCCGGCGACGATCACCATGGCAGTACCTCCGGGC
>Ga0194129_10006401_pt1 | contig 14465 bp, 3 predicted proteins | sample TA2KigCa35mmetaG_FD_150862 | JGI IMG/M metagenome (GOLD analysis project Ga0194129, IMG submission 150862) | Freshwater microbial communities from Lake Tanganyika, Tanzania - TA2015038 Kigoma Deep Cast 35m | ecosystem: Environmental > Aquatic > Freshwater > Lake | place: Tanzania: Lake... | reverse complement strand
TAACCTGGATGCGCCTACGAGCAACAGTGGCGGTGCGTTCAGTTACAGCAGCAGCAATACAGCAGTGGCAACGGTGACAAGCGGTGGAACTGTAACGGTCGTCGGGGCCGGCAGCACCACCATAACAGCAACACAGGCCGCCACGACCAATTATACATCTGGGTCTGTGACTGCTTCCTTGGTGGTTTCGTCTATCGCGCCTACCATCGGGGCCTTGACCGCACCTGCGAAGAACTTCGGGGATGCGTCATTTAACCTTACTGACCCGAGTAGCAACAGTGGCGGTGCGTTCAGTTACAGCAGCAGCAACACAGCAGTGGCAACCGTGACAAGCGGTGGAACTGTAACGGTGGTTGGGGCCGGCAGCACAACCATCACCGCAACACAAGCTGCCACGACCAATTATACATCTGGGTCTGTGACTGCTTCCTTGGTGGTTTCGTCTATTGCGCCATCTATTAGCGCATGGACCATCAGTTCTGTCAGCTTTGGTGTTGCACCATTCTCGCTTACCGCGCCATCCAGTAACAGTAACGGGACATTTGTATATAGCAACAGTACAAACACTAGCGTAGCAACCGTAACGTCGGCTGGTTTGATTACTGTGGTTGGTGCTGGTAGCACAACCATTACTGCGACACAGGACGCTAGCGGGAATTACACGAGTGGAAGCGTTACTGGTACATTGGTTGTTTCACCTATTGCGCCAACATTGAGTGCATTCACTATATCAAATAAAAATGTAAATGATATTTCGTTTAATTTGACAGCACCTACGAGTAATAGCAGTGGTGTGTTCGTTTATTCAAGTGATGCACATGGTGTAGCAACAGTTACATCAGGCGGTTTGGTAACTATTGTGGGAGTAGGTACTACGAATATTACTGCAACGCAATCTCCGAGTTCAGACGGCAATTATACTAGTGGAAGTATTACAACATCTCTCATCGTTAATCCAGTGCTTGGTAATTTCACAGTTCCTTCTGATAAGAAATATGGCGACTCTTCATTTAACCTTACAGACCCTACATCTATATACAACAATGAACCGTTTATATTTACAAGCAGTAATAGTTTAGTTGCCAGCATTGGTGGTATAGATGGACGAACTGTTAGCATACATAAAGCAGGAACCACAACAATAACTGCAACGCAAGCTGCGACCGGCGCTCATGCAGAGTTGAGCATATCTGCGGTTCTCACTATTGCTAAAAAAATACCTGTGGTTACACTTTCCACAATATCAAAAAATTACGGTGATGCATCATTCAATATCTTGCCATCATCAACGAATACAGACGTATCTGGAACAAATGGCGACGGTTTAGGTGGCGGTCTATTTTCATTCGTAAGTCTTAATTCCGATATAGTCAGCATATTTGATACATCTTTTGTAGGTATAAGAGGTGTTGGGTCAGCCATCATTGAAATAACACAATCGGCAACCGCGAATTTTACAAGTGGAAGTGCCAATGTTATAGTGACAGTCTCAAAAGGAACGCCAATTCTCTCTGCATTTACTGTAAATACGACCCGCGTGTATAATACTACAACATTTCAAGCATTAGCGTACCCGACAAGTTTAAGTAATGGCACAATCCAATACTCGTCAAGTTCGCCAAGTGTCGCAACAATAGATAGCAGTGGAATTATTACAGTATTAAGGGAGGGTTTTGTGAATTTCATAGCAACGCAGGCGGCTACTGCATTTTACAATACCGCTACGAAAACGAGTAATACAATGACAGTAACGCGTCAAGCACTTCCGCTTAGCCGAGTTTCGCCGACAAGTGCAGTGATAAACAAAACATATGGCGACTCTTATTTCACCGTAGAAGCAACGAATTCGAGTAATGGAGGTACAATAACGTATGAGAGCAATAATCCAAGTATAGTAGGTATTATCGGAAGCAATACATCTGGTGTGTTTTCTGTAAATTCGGCCGGAACTGCAATTATAACTGCAAATCGTGGACAAACTGACCAATATAGTTCTATTCCTATAACATGGACAGTTGAAGTTGCGCGAACAACCACTACACTAACTGGTCTAAGCGATTTATCTTATAATGTAACCAATGCACCATTTACAGTAACTGCATCCAGTGCCAGCGATGGACAAGTAACGTATTCATTGCAAGACCCATATTCACAAGTATTAACAATACATCCAACAACTGGTCTTGTAACATTATTGTCACCTGGATTTGCAGTAATTGTTGCTTCACAGGCACAAGGTACTCGTCATTTAGCCCCTGCAAGTATAAGTGCAACGATAACCGTAACTAGTGCAGGAAATTCGCTTCAAGGTGCAACGATTACAAATACCGCCAGTTTTACCAACGTGAATTTGCAAGGAGCATCCCTCGAAGGCGTCAGTATCACAAATACAACATTCACTGCTGCAAAATTAACCAACGCAAACTTAACAAATGCGGTTATTGTTAGTGCTAACTTTGCAAACGCAGATCTATCAGGTGCTACGCTTTCAGGTGCCACAATTACAGGTGCAACATTTACCGCTGTATCACTAAAGAATGCCAATTTAGCTGGGGCAGTAGTAACAAATACTGTATTTACTGGTTCTGATTTATCCGGTGCAAATCTTACCGGTGTAAATGCGTCAGGTGCTTCGTTTGCAAACGCGAAACTGAACAATGTCAATCTAAGCGGTGCAAATGTTGAAAATGTGAATTTTACAAATACAAGCATTAAAGGCGCGGTTATCGATGACGTATCATTTTCTCCACTTCAGAAACTCCAGCTACTTAAAAATTCGGATAATCGTGATATCGGACAAATTATTATCCCGGAAGTGAAAGGACCAACGGTGTTGGCTGCAATTTCCGAGGCTTCTCCATTGCGAAGCATTGCTAATCTTGATTTGACGTCGGAATCAGTATCTATTGCGGTTGTTATTCCACAAACTTCAACATCACCGACTGATGTGATACCGGATGTGGTGTTAAATGTGCAAGACAGCGATAAATTCTATTTACCGATTAATGAAAGTGAATATTTTCAGATTGAAGGTGTTAAATATTATACATCAGGTGGTATTGTTCGTAACTATACAACCAACACGGTGGTTGAAGTAATCAATTATAATGGCACTCCTGTATGGCTCATTGCTGGTTCTATTGTCGGATTGGTATTGGAAACAAACACACTAAGCTCGTCATCATTTGTTGTTCCTTCGAGAATGCTATTAACAGATATAACCCCATTTATGCCAACAACACTTCCAACAAGTAATAGTAATTCTCCAATTGTATACTCATCAAGTAATGCAAATATTGCGACAATTGATGCCTCGTCTGGGCAAATCACTATAACGGGAAATTATATAGGTGAAGTTATATTTACAGCAACACAGGTGCAAAATGCGACATATGGACCTGCAACAAAGAATAGCAATACCATGATTATTGACCGCACCGTACATTTTGCACTAACAAGTCTGAACCAGGTATTCAATCTTTCCACGTTGGCGTTGTTAGACGCATCTTCAGTAAATATGGATACAACCGATGCAACGTCTGTGTTTTATGTACGGTTGTCTGATATTAATAATGTATTCAAATATTACAGTGACTCGAATGAAATAAACGATATTGCTACAGACGACATCAAATATTATGTATTTCATCGTAAGTGGCCCGCAGAACTTAAAATAAATCCATCGCATGCAATGATGAATAAAATAGAAAGTTTAAATATGCTTGGTTTGGGTGACGGTTATACAGCTGAAAAATCTCTCATGAAACACGATTTCATTCGGTATATCGCTCTGCGATTATTCAATACTATACATGGTGTTGATTTATTCAATAATGAAACAGATTTACGAGAAAATGCGTCATATTTGGGTGAAACAGTTCGGCACAATATTGAGTCTATTCTCTCTGATATTTCAACTACTTCATCTTCTGGAACAATGTTGTATGATTCTTCTGGCAATAAGTATCTAACGAATGATGCTTCTGGAAATACAAACCTGTGCCGTGAGTTAATGCGACAGATTGCAGCAAATGTACCGTCTCGTTTTTATATGAATGAAGTAAATGCATCCGGATTGAGAAACGTTCCATTTATTGAAAATGATACCATACGTTTTAAACTAATCTTACAGTGCGCGGCTAGTCAAAACGTATTAACTGGTGTATCAGAAATACCATCACGTTCTTATACCGTAAAATTGGTATTGAAAAATACAGTGACGAGTGCGATTAATGTGAATACACCAGTAACTGACAGCGAGATGTATCCGAATTCTTACCCATATTCAACATCAGTTACTACATTTGCACCGACTTCAGCTTCATCTAGTGTATATAATATTTATTCGCCGCCTGCACCCATTCCATTTACACGTTTTGGATTTAATGGATGGTATTATACGAATTCTACTGTATGGGTTAATGTTGCGCCTGCTGTCCGTAATCATATCAAATGGTTGGTTCCATCGAATACAGTATCGTCGAAGGTTGCAGATTTACAGTATGTTCGGTTCAATATTAAAATACACAATAATACATCACTTCCTTATCTTATGATTTATACACAAGAAGGTTCGTCGCGCAAATATGTCGTATTTGGGGGAAGCGCTTCGATTACAAATGGCACTTCGTATTCTTTATACATGAACTTCAATTCGTATATACGAGAGCCTACAATAGTTGGATATCAATCCACTCCACTTGCTTATACTATAGGTAGTGGTTCTTTTGCCGGTAGCGAAACAATAACATCGATTGCGCTCGAAACTGATGCCAATGCTTCAGCCGGTAATGTTGAATTCACTCTTGCAGGTATAACTGTTGGTGAACTTTCAACAGTAAATAGCGCTGTGAGTGAAAAAGAATATGGATTTGAAGCAGCTGTTCCAGACACTTATCCATAAAATATACGTAATGCGTACTAGATTTTTATAGTGTAATTATTATAATAAATACGATTGATTATTTATTATATTCATACGATGGATACTTATCAGTCTGAATGGAACAATACGAATAACAGTACTACATTTCAGTTATATGCTCTGGGTGCGAATGAAGCCGGTGACATTGACAGCAGTAGTATCAGTAGTGAAAGCGGCGTGAATAGAAGCATTCTTAGTCATGATGCAGATGCAGTATTTTATGTAAAACTAAGCGACATGCTTTCTGTCTTCAGATTTCAAACCCCTACAGAATCGTCCAATGGACCGAACGATATATCTCTCAACCAGGCTATATTTGATGCATCATCGAATATTCGATACTACGTATTTCGAAATCATTGGCCTACGTCATTAAAAATAAACCCATCTCATGCAATGTTAGACCGAGGTGAATCATCTGGTATGCTTAATGGTGGAGATGGCAGTATGTTTGGTAGTAGTAAATCTCTCGTCAAGCATGATTTCATAAGATATCTTTCACTTCGTTTATTCAATACAATCTATGGTGTGGATTTTTTTAAAAATGAAGAAGACCTTCTAGAAAATATTGCGTATTATGGAGAGGTTTCGAGGGTAGGTATCATGGCTGTTTTGGATACTGTTAGTACATTATCTGCGGATATATCGATGCCTACTGATGCGTCAGCCAATCGCTATCTAACAAATTCAACAACAACCGAAACAAATATCTCTCGAGAGTTGTTGCGACAAATTGCAATTCATGTGCCAGAGAGATTGTCTGCGATTGATGGAAGTGGTGTCGGGGGTGGCGTAATTCTAAGTGTGCCATTTATTGAGAATGATACATTAAACATTCGAGTTGTTATGGAACCATCCCCCAATCAACACACTCTAACAAATGTTAACCAAATATCCGGTCGTTCATATAATATCAAACTTATTCTAAAAAATTCGATAGAAGGGGCTACTGTAAATACTTCGGTGGTTGATAGCCTGTCATTTCCAAATGGTTCCCCTTATACAACAAATGTTCAAGATATTTCAGCATCAAATCTCTCGGTTGCTGCATCTGTATATGCTGACAAGTCACCACCAGTTCCCATTCCAATTATAAAGTATGGTTATCAGGGTTGGTATTATACGAATTCGAGTTTGTGGGTAAATCCTGCACCATCTGTACGAAATAAAATTAATTGGTATCTTTTACCTAATGTAAATGGTGGTACAACAGTAGAACGTCTAAGGTATATACGATTAAATTTGCACATCTTTAATGTGGTATCAACACCATTTATTACGGTTTATACACAAGCGACTGGTAGCGGTGATTACGGTGGCTGGTATAAATCAAAAAGGACATATATCTCTTCGAATGTGTCAGACGATGGTAACCCACTTTCTGACAATACAAATTATTGCTTTTATACCAACTGGAATGGATATTCTATTTCACCATTTACTATAGCACATACAAATGCTGCAATGTCTCTTTCGGGTGTATCAGGGAGTAATATTGGTAATTTTGGAAATAATGAAGTAATATTTGCATATTCAATAGGGACAAATAGTACTTCCACGGCGGGGACTGTTGAGTTTATTCTCTCGGCAAGTATCATTGGAGAAGCAAATACTGATGGAAGTATTATCGAGAAAGAATACGGATATATCATGTAAGCATGACGTTATTATTCTATTCCATGTTGACGTAGTTTCATTTTAAGGTCTGCCATCTCTTGTTTTACTTCTTTTAATTCTTTTACGAGAAGCGCAAACATAGGTATATAATTAATGGTTTGATATTGTTCCGCGTCTTTCGTTCCATGTACAATATCCGGAAATATCTCTTGTACTTCATGTGCAATGAAACCATACTCATGCTTATTGAGAAGTGTATTAAAATACATTACAGGACGTAATCCGTCAAGTGTTGGAATATTTGATGTCTGCGAAAGTGACTTCACATTTTCTTTTATACGATAATCACTCACGTTGTTAATTCCGAGGGTTTTAATGGAACCACTGACATCGAGTATATAATTCGGGTCAGGTGTGCTAGTTCCTATACCGATGGTCCCACTTTCAGATATTGTGAATGTAGAAGTCGACACATTTGAAAGTACACAAGATGGACCAGTTGGACCAATACCAATTGAAAATACATCCAGAGTAGACTCTCCAATCCAGTTGTTTGTAATCGACGTAAGTATATTTGATGAAATATCGGTTGATACTGTAGGTGCCGGTGATGCAACAATCGAAATACTAGTAATATTATTTGAAAATGCATTTTTTGCATTATGAATAATATAGCATGACCACTTTTGAAGATATTGTACGGAGAGATTTGAAGAAACATCACTAAAATATCCGCCATTCGCTTCGATTACATGTGCATTCTGTTCGGGTATATTATAAATACGAAACGTCATTACCATTTCAATTGAACTTACATCTGTGGGTGGAGGAATAATCATAAATCTGCTTCCAGATGAATCTGTTCGGGTAACAATATTTGCAGTTGTCGTTTCTGTCATAAAATAATAATTATTCATATTTGCATCCTCATTAATGAGAATACAAGCACCATATGGAACATTAAAAGACGCATTATTTGCAAGAATTTGAGAATTATTTCGTTTTCCACGGAACGTTGCAAAATAAAAATTATTTGTTTCAGATATATTCAAGTCACTTGCATGAACGCGCCATGATGTTTGACCTGGATTAATTGCTCCTCTTTTTACAAGTCCGGCTGATTGTGCGCGCGGTCCGGTTACACCGGTAGGTCCAGTAGTGCCGAACGCACCTGTGGGTCCAGTGCATCCAGTAGGTCCAGTCGGTCCGGTATATCCTGTGGAACCTGTGGGTCCAGTGCATCCAGTCGGTCCCGTAGGTCCCGTAGGTCCTGTGGGTCCTGTAGGGCCGGTATATCCTGTGGAACCTGTGGGTCCAGTGCATCCAGTAGGTCCTGTGGGTCCGGTTCGCCCTGTTGGCCCAGTCGGTCCTGTTGGTCCAGTAGGTCCACTGGGTCCAGTAGGTCCTGTATATCCTGTAGAACCAGTAGGTCCTGTGCATCCAGTAGGTCCTGTGGGTCCGGTTCGCCCTGTTGGCCCAGTCGGTCCTGTTGGTCCAGTAGGTCCACTAGGTCCAGTAGGTCCGGTATATCCTGTGGAACCTGTGGGTCCAGTGCATCCAGTCGGTCCTGTGGGTCCGGTATATCCTGTGGAACCAGTGGGTCCTGTTGGTCCAGTAGGTCCACTGGGTCCAGTAGGTCCGGTATATCCTGTAGAACCAGTAGGTCCTGTGCATCCAGTAGGTCCTGTGGGTCCGGTTCGCCCTGTTGGCCCAGTCGGTCCTGTTGGTCCAGTAGGTCCACTAGGTCCTGTAGGGCCGGTATATCCTGTTGAACCTGTGGGTCCAGTGCATCCAGTAGGTCCAGTTGGCCCTGTTGAACCAGTTGTTCCTGTCGGTCCTGTTGGCCCTGTACTGCCTGTTGGACCAGCACCAACAGAGTAAACGTCTAGCGTGGATGCACCAAGCCAATTATTCATAGTCGACGAAAGGATATTTGACGAAATATCAGATGATGGTGTAACAGTTGGGGCTCCAACAATCGATATGCTATTGATATTATTCGTATTTTTTGCATTGTGAATGATATAAGATGACCACTTTTGAATGTATTGTACCGAGAGATTAGAAGAAACATCGCTGAAATATCCACCATTCGCCTCGATTACGTGTGCATCCTGTTCGGGTATATTGTAAATACGAAATGTAACCACCATTTCAACAGAACTTAAGTCAGTTGGTGGAGGAATAATCATAAACCGACTACCTGACGCGTCTGCACGTATAACTGCATTTGCTATAGTGTTTTCTGTCATAAAATAATAATTATTCATGCTTATGTCATTGTTAATAATAATACATGCGCTGTATGGAACATTAAAAGATATATCGTTTGCAAGTTTAAACGCGTCATTTCTTTTTCCGCGAAACATTACAGTATAATAATTATTTGTTTCCGAGATGTTGATATTACTTGTATGAACTCGCCATGATGTTTCGCCGTCGTATATCCTTCCTCTTTGAACCAAACCAGAAGTTAATCCGCGAGGACCCATTAATCCAGTAGGCCCCATTGGTCCCGTTGGTCCTGTAGGCCCTGTACATCCGGTGGGTCCCGTCGGTCCTGTAGGTCCTGTAGGCCCTGTACATCCGGTGGGTCCAGTTGGTCCCGTTGGTCCTGTAGGCCCTGTACACCCAGTGGGTCCAGTTGGTCCTGTAGGCCCTGTACATCCAGTTGGCCCTGTCGGTCCGGTCGGTCCCGTAGGCCCAGTGCATCCGGTGGGTCCTGTAGGTCCAGTTGGTCCTGTAGGCCCTGTTGGTCCTGTACATCCGGTGGGTCCTGTTGGTCCAGTTGGTCCGGTAGGCCCTGTACATCCGGTTGGTCCGGTTGGTCCGGTTGGTCCTGTGGGTCCAGTTGGTCCTGTAGGCCCTGTACATCCGGTTGGTCCAGTTGGTCCTGTAGGCCCTGTACACCCGGTGGGTCCAGTTGGTCCTGTAGGCCCTGTACATCCGGTTGGTCCGGTTGGTCCGGTTGGTCCGGTTGGTCCCGTAGGCCCTGTACATCCGGTTGGTCCTGTTGGTCCGGTCTGTCCGGTAGGTCCTTCATCACTTATTAAAAGTGTTCCTGACATACTTTCAACAGATTGCGATACATAATATAGTTCTGGTGGCGCATTCGAAGGAACATCAAAAACAATAATCCCAGTTGAGATGCCATTGTTTTGTACACCGGCGTCATATCTGCCCAAAGTCCCAATTTGTTTAACTGACTTTATAAAGAACGGATGGCCTATTGCATTTATTTCAAACAAATACTGGAAACCACGTATCAATTTAAGGGTTGGATTATTTATATTATCGATAAGATACGAAGTTGACCCATTATTGGTTATTGAATATAATCGAGAACCACCCGATAATCCTCTCGGTCCTGTGCATCCGGTAGGTCCTGTGGGTCCTGTAGGTCCTGTTGGTCCGGTTGGTCCGGTTGGTCCTGTACATCCGGTGGGTCCTGTTGGTCCAGTTGGTCCTGTAGGCCCTGTGCATCCGGTTGGTCCAGTTGGTCCTGTAGGCCCTGTGGGTCCAGTTGGTCCTGTAGGCCCTGTACATCCGGTTGGTCCAGTTGGTCCGGTAGGCCCTGTACACCCGGTTGGTCCTGTGGGTCCAGTAGGTCCTGTGGGACCGGTAGGCCCGGTCGGGCCGGTGCATCCCGTAGGTCCTGTGGGTCCGGTGGGTCCGGTATACCCTGTCGGACCGGTGGGTCCAGTGCATCCGGTGGGTCCTGTATGACCCGTAGGACCTATTATTCCGGTTGGACCAATACCCATTGAAAATACATCAAGTGTAGAGCTACTGAGCCAATTGTTTGTATTAGATAAAAGAATATTGGATGAAATATCGGATAGCGGTGTAATCGTTGGCGCGCCAACAATTGAAATGCTATTAATATTATTTGTAGAACCGCCTCGAGCATTATGAACAATATAAGACGACCATTTTTGAATGTATTGTATTGAGAGATTTGCAGATACATCACTGAAATATCCACCAGTCGCTTCAATAACGTTTGCATTTTTTTCGCGGGTTTCGTTTTGTTGGTGCATATTGTAAATACGAAATGTAACAACCATTTCAACAGAACTCAGGTCAGTCGGAGGAGGTATAATCATAAAACGACTGCCTGATGCATCCGAACGAATTACCATATTTCCAGTAGTGGTTTCTGTCATAAAATAGTAATTATTCATATTTGCATCATCATTAATAATAATACACGCACTGTATGGAATATTGAAAGACATATCATTTTCAAGACGAAGGGCATCATTTCGTTTACCGCGAAATGTTGCAGTATAATAATTATTCGCATCAAAAATATTGAGGTCCTTTGTATGAACGCGCCATGATGTTTGGCCTTCTGCAATTTTTCCACGTTGAACCAAACCAGCAGATAATCCGCGAGGACCCGTATATCCAGTTGGTCCTGTAGGTCCTGTAGGCCCTGTACACCCGGTGGGTCCAGTTGGTCCCGTATATCCAGTTGAACCTGTGGGAGCTGTACATCCGGTGGGTCCTGTTGGTCCCGTATATCCAGTTGAACCTGTGGGCCCTGTACATCCGGTGGGTCCTGTTGGTCCCGTATATCCAGTTGAACCTGTGGGCCCAGTTGGTCCAGTTGGTCCAGTTGCTCCCAATAAACTAAAACTAAGAATTACATGAGGATTATCTTCCGTAAAATTTGTAGTTGATGATGAAGTTACATTTGTCACAGCTATTTTATAATATGGTTTTCCGCCAACTGTATCTAATCCAACAAGTGTTACACCTGTATTTACAATTTTGAATAACATATATTTATTGAAATCAGTGACACTTTGTATTTTTAAATAACCATATTTGTCATTCGCCGAAGAATATTCGTTGATTGTCTCTAAAAACAACGATATATTCATCCCAACCAAAACACTTGTGTCATTTCCATTTATATCTTGTGCATAGTTGATACTACTAATATAAATATTAGAAGACTTGATTTGTGTTACTGGATTTACATCATCCGTACCTTCAAAACGAATAGTACCCCTGCTTGGAATAGTACTTCCTTCTGGAAATGCTACTTTATATCGAAATGAGTTTACTGGAGTTGGAGATAAACCAACCGGTCCAATTGGACCGATAATTCCGATTGGACCGGTTGGTCCAGTAGCACCTCTAGGACCTTGAGGTCCTATATCACCTTTAAATTCTGCTTTACCTGGCGGACCTGTTGGGCCTATAAGACCTATTGGGCCTTCAGGACCACGCGTTCCTATTTGTACAGTCCAACCACCTTGACCTTCGGAACCTGTTGGACCGGTCGGACCTATATTACCTGACATTTTTATGTTATTTAGTCTGTCTTATTAAAATATATTACTATTGTTTTTTTATATTACGATAATGACAGATATAATATTATATATGTATATTATACTTATTAATTTAATACGATAATTTGAATTTATTTAAACATTTGTACAATGAGTTCGCAACGGTGTTTTGAAAATAGGACGTTTCATATTTATACAAACGGAACTCCACGTAGTTGCAATGAATCAAGTGAATACACACAAAAGGTGAAGTTTTCATCGATTGTAAATAACACGTGTAAAAATGTTGCATCAGCTACGAATGGTCTTTCTGAAAGTCAAATTGCCAGTAAATTCGGCGTGAAATATCCGAATTATCAACTTCGGTATGATGCGTATGACTTATCGTGTAACCGCGTTAAGACGTAATCTTATTTATTTCTATTCTACTCTGATGGCGGTGGTGGTATCTTATTATACATTCGCCCTATACATGAACCACAACAGAATATTGAAAATACTAGACCTACAATAATACCAATTACATGCATAATTGGCATAATTGAGTATTAGTTGATACTAAATTTATAAAATTGAAATGTTTTTATATATAACCCGTATAAAATGTGCAACAAAGCAAACAAATGACTGAATACGGATTATCCGTGTCGTTGAACAATTCACCTAGGACACCTCGGTCACCATCACGAGGTTTAGAATTAGAATCGGAAAACAATATCAATATTGACAATATTCCAGGCGCGCCCCGTAAGCCATATCCATTGGCTTCTCAAGAACAGTATGAAGAAAGAGAAGGACAAGAAGAAAGTTCTACAATCAGTGTAAGTGTTTCACCTATTGCATGGTTTCCAGTTTCGAATTCGGGACGTTTGCAGGGTGGTGGTGGGTATCCAAGACAACGATTAGATTTTGGTTCATTTGATTTGACCTCGGAATTATCTCCTGTGTCATTTGTAGGGTCATCCGCAGCAGCTCAACAAATACAAACAATGAACGAGAAACGTCATCACGACGAATGTGATTGTTCATCTTGTAGTATAGGCGAATGTAGCGTATGTTATTTAAAACTTCCGTTACGTGCTAACCATGTATTTACAATATGCGGTCATTTGTTTTGCGTGAAATGTTTATTGAAGTGGTGGGACACCTCTACAACATGCCCAATTTGTCGTGCAGAAATCTTTGAACAAGAAGACAATGTGAATTCTGTGTATGATGAAGAAGATGATGGTAATGGTCTTGTGAATTTTGATGAACAGAATAACGAACACGACCTCGAGCACGCTGCTGACAGGCATTTGTACACTGATGATGAGGATGATGATGGTAATGAAGAACCACCCGCAGAAGAACAATATATTTTAAATAATATACCCATAGGTGAAAATATTTATTATAATAATAGAAACGACAGTGATGACAGTGATGACAGTGATGACAGTGACAACGACTATGACAACAATAACTGGAATAGCAACGACTATAACAACGAATACAATAATAGTTATAACAATCATTATGATAATGACGATGACGGAGGCGATGACGGAGGCGATGACGGAGGCGATGACTGGCGCGACCACGGAGGCCATGACGGAGGCGATGTTGACGACCCTGACATTGGAGAGGACCGCATTACATTGATTAATCGTTATTTATATCAAGACAATTACCGTAACTGGTCCGGCGCCAATAATGAACTGTTATCCGACCCATTTATAGATGACACAGTCTATTTCGTAACACAACATGAATTGCAAGGATTGAGAGAAAATCGCGAAATTGCGACGACACTATTTGCTCGGATGCTATTTCGCAATACACTATTCGACAGCTCTTCTCATTTTACAGGAACAGTATCAACTGGAATATTGCTTCTAAACACCTGTTGGCACAGTCTAGACGGTAATCAATATTATTTAACATCAAACCAAGCCGTAATGTATGAGTTTGTTATTCGAAGAAACAGCGCCATCAGTCCAATTTACGAAGTCAATCTGTTCGGATTTATTAAGGACGTTGTAATTCAACAAATGGTAGAATACTACAACGGAGATTACGATGCGGACTATTATGATTGGGAAGACAATATGGAATATTCCTTTGTGGCTGATGTGTTTACGCCAAGCGACTTCAATACTCGCGATATTGATGGAAATGAAAATGCATTACAGTCATACGGAAACTATGATATGAATGAAGGAACGATTGCAACACAGAACCTCGTGATTTCATTCTCACAAATTCGCCGGTTGTATCGATTGCCAGTGATATCTAATATTTGAACCATAATCTTATTATTATAAATAATAACTTAAAGAGATAATATTGTGTTTATATCGGAGAGTGAGAATAATTACGGGCCTCTCCAAAAATAAAAAAAAATAAAAAATGGTATCTCGCACGGATGGCCGAGTGGTCTAAGGCGGTGGACTTAAGCCCCACTATCTCAGGATGCGCAGGTTCAAACCCTGCTCCGTGCATTTTTATTTTATGATTTTTGTGTAATGTATTTAGTGAATGATTAATGTGTGTAAAGCCTTTATAGCTCAGAGGTAGAGCACCACACTTGTAATGTGGGGGTCCCTGGTTCGATTCCAGGTGAGGGCAATCCCGTT
>Ga0194129_10006398_pt1 | contig 14469 bp, 14 predicted proteins | sample TA2KigCa35mmetaG_FD_150862 | JGI IMG/M metagenome (GOLD analysis project Ga0194129, IMG submission 150862) | Freshwater microbial communities from Lake Tanganyika, Tanzania - TA2015038 Kigoma Deep Cast 35m | ecosystem: Environmental > Aquatic > Freshwater > Lake | place: Tanzania: Lake... | reverse complement strand
ACCACCTCCTCCCAGAATTAGAAAAAATATTCAATAAATACCCAAATATAGTTTTAGATGGAGAACTTCTTATCAACAAACCATACCAACAAAAAGAACTTAGAGGTATCCTCAAAAAAAAATATATAAATACCCCCAATCTCAACAAAATTAACTCAATCACCTACCACATCTTCGACATAATCAACCGAAATAACCTTGAAGAAACCTTCTCCAACCGCTGGAAATTATCCAAAAAAATTAAATCAAAACTTATTAACATCGTACCAACTGAAATCATCCAATCAAAAACAGATATTCCCAACAAATTTAACAAATTTATCCAATCCGGCTACGAAGGCGCAATAATAAGAAATCCAAACGGAACCTACAAAATGGGAAAACAATCACAAAATCTTCAAAAAATTAAACTTTACTTCTCCGAAGATTTTACAATCTCCAACTTCCACGAAGGAACCGGAGACGATAAAGGAACTGTAATCTGGGAAGTAAAATGCCTAAATAACCCAAACAAAACATTTAAAGTCAGACCTAAAGGAACCAGAGAACATAAAAAACAACTATTCAAAAACGCCAATAAATATATCGGAAAAAAACTAACAACCTACTTCTACGAAAAAAACTCCAACGGATGCGTCACAAGAATTAAAACTGCCAACGAAAACCCAAAATAAATTCTCCACTAAATTATGGATAAACTTAACAAAATTAAAAACTCAATCGAAAAACTTATATACCTAAAAGATGATATGCCAAAATCTCTCAGAAATCTCTTCTCAACCACCGAATACCTCTCCTACTCCATCGCTTGCCTATTCCTTATCTACAACTCCATCCTATCTACCATATACCTATTCAAATTCATACAATCAAAACAAGAAAACTTATTTATTCTATATAAAACCAGACTTCTAATCGGACAACTTCTTACAATATCTTTAACCCTAATATTAGGCGGTTTAGTAATCCGACTCCTTCACATCACCAACCTCAAAACAATCCTTCTCATCTTTATTACAATCCTACTAAAAGAACTTATAATGTCCAAAATCGATAAAGAATCATCATTTATTAACACCAAAATGAAGGAACATAATCAAATATAAAATGTTATTATCCTTATGAATAATAACTCAATATTCTTCCAATCAAACGAATACATCCCAAATAACCTCAAAAACTTTATCACCAACGAACTCCTCCTCCGCAACTTCAAAACAAACCAAAAACCTAAATTCGGAAACTACCTCAACGCCAAAATATTAGGATGGGGATTCCCCAACTCACACACCTTCAAAATATGGCTTCACAATATATTCAAAAACAAAAAATACTACCCAAAATCAATAATCATCAACAAAAACTTCTCCATAAATAACCAAACGATTCTATCCAATTTTATCAACAATCAACGAAAAATACTTAAACCAAATAAAGGACACAGCGGAAAAAATATTCATATAATCCACAACCCACAAGAATGCATAAACAATATAAATAATAACGACTACTGGATTCTACAAGAAGAAATAAAACCACTCCTATTTAACGGCCGAAAATTTGATATCAGAATCTTCCACTTCATCCTACGCTACAAAAATAACTACTACAACATCATCTCCAACAACGGATTTGCCAAAGTTTCTCACACCAACTTCAACCATAACAACTCATCCGGCTTTATCACCAACATATCCTTCAACGAAAATAAAAATAATAACCAAATAAAATACGAATATACCGACTTCCTTAAAAAACTTAACAAATCATATAGCAACAGCATTGACATGGAATATGATATCATAAATCTTATCCGCAACTACTCAAAAGATTTTGCAAAAAAACTTCATCAACAAAACCAAAAATATAATCACCTTAAAGCACAAATAATGATTCTCGGCCCAGATATTATCATAAACGAAAATAAAGAACCAATACTCATAGAAACAAACTGCAACCCCGCTATCCTACTAAAAGATGACCTACTTTACAAAAAACAAAAACTTATGATAATCGAACTTATCGATAATATACTTATCCCAATCCTCTATAACGAATTTAACGAAGAATACTCCGGAGAACAACTTACTATAGAAAAAATTATATTCTAATATAATATAATGCTATTCATCGGACCGCATTATAGTATTATGGATGGAGTTATTGATGCAATAAATAAAGTAGAAGCAATGGATGGAAATGCTATGCAGATATTTACTGGCCCTCCCCAATCATTAAATTTAGGTAAAATATTTTCTGACTCAAATAAAGATTTAAACAAAATTAAAAATTATATTAAATTCCCAACATTTATCCACGCAAAATACCTTCTCAACTTCTCCAAACCTCTTATCCCCAAAAATAAAATCTTCCTAATCAGATACTCACAAGACTTAGATATAAGCGTTAAATTAGGAATGAACGGCGTCGTATTACACTTCGGAACTGCATCCAATGGATTAGATAGAGATGAAGCAAGAAAAAATATGGTAAAATCAATGATAAGTTGCTTAAAACATGCAAGCCCAGAATCTAATCCTATTTTAGAAACATCATCTGGAGAAGGAAATTATCTTGGTAGAACAATTGAAGGAATTGCAGAAACTTATAAAATGTTTCCTAAAAAATACCAAAAACGTATAACATTTTGTATAGATACTTGTCATATTTTTGTGTCAGGTTATCCAATTCATAAGGTAGGAGGTTGGACTGATTATATAAATAAATTTGAAAAATTAGTAGGTAAAAATAAAATATCAGTAATTCATTTAAATGATAGTAAAACAAAATTTGATGAAAAATTGGATTTACACGATGATATTGGAAAAGGTTATTTATTTAACCCTAAAAAAGGTGGAAGTAAAGAAGCTCTAAAAGAAATATTAAATTGGGCTTCCAATAATAATATTCCATGCATATTGGAAACCTTCCACAATTTTCCAAAACAAATTAAAATATGCCGCGATTTAATAAAACAAAAAGGCGGTAATAATGATTTAATTGAATCATTTCGACAATTAATGAATTTTCATAAAGCATTAGGAAATATACATCAATTTCAAGCCTACAAAAATTTAGTTAATAAACTATCCCAATTGGATGAAATTACTTTAAATAAAATAAAAAATATAGAAGGAGTTGGACAAGGTATATTAGGTAAAGTAGAAGAATATCAAAAAACTGGAAAAATTCAAGTCTTAGAAGATATGAAAAAAGATAAAAATTTAGTTGCATTAGTTGAACTCCAAAAAGTTTACGGCATTGGCCCTAAAATAGCCCAAAAATTTATTAAAGAAAAAATTTATACCATTGATGAATTGGATGAAGCATTTAAAAAAGGTAAAATACAACTATCAGATAATCAACAAATTGGATTAAAATATTTTGAGGATTTAAATACAAGAATTCCTTTGGAAGTTGCGAAGAAAATAGTTAGGTATATATCGAAGAAGATAAGAGGTGAGGTTTTATTAATGGGAGGGTATAGATTGGGTAAAAAAGATGGTAAGGATATAGATTTGGTGGTTGTAGATGGAGATATAAATGATTTATCAAAATTGGATATAATAAGTGAATTGGAGAGAGGAGAGAATATGTTGATGTTATTAGTTAAATTTCCATTTTATGATAAAGTAGTTCATATAGATTTTCGGTTTTGTGATAAAAGGTTGAGAAGTTTTTTTGAGTTATATTTTGGGAGTGGTGAGAATTTTAGTAGAAAGATAAGGGGAATTGCGAAGAGTGCTGGATATACTTTAAATGAATATGGATTAAGAAAAGGGGGAAAGTATGTTGATAAATATTTTCCAGATGAGAAATCTATATTTGATTTTCTTGGAGTAGAATATGTAAAGCCGGAGGATAGACTTTAGTAGGTAATTGGGGAGAGAAGAATATTTTTGATTTCTTGGTTTACATTGGATATATTTAGATTATTGGAGTTTAATCTTCGAGTGATTGGATGAAAGTTGGAAGTATTTCCGATTAAAGTTTTAACTTCATTTAGTAATTTTTCTTCATTGGAGGAAGAAAGTTCCATATTTTCTTTTTTCATTTGGATTGAGTAATCATAATTTTCTTGGTTATATATTTCTGTTTCTTTAACGTATTTTATGTAGTCTGCAAAATATTCTTGTATAATTCTTTTATAATTGGATAGAATTGTATCTTTATTTTTTTTCATAAAGAATTTGTATATTATTACTTTTGAGGAGGCTTCTTGTAATCTAAAATCATTTTTATTTATATTTTTAAGGTTTCCGTAGTTGTAGTCTTCATTAGAAATTCTATTTTTAAGATATTCATCAATATAGTATAAGTCAGGTAAGCAGTAAGCGAATAGTAGAAATATTAAGCCGAATTTTTCTATAAAATATTTAACTTCTTTATTGAGGTAGTTGGAGTAGTGGAATATTGTGCATATTATTTCTAATTCTTCTTTGGTTAATTCTTTATCTATAAATTGTCCGTTAAGAATTTTAACAGCGAAAGGAGAGTTTGGTATTGTAAGAGCAAGTTTATTATTTTGGGTAAATTTTTCAGTGTATTTATTTCTTATATATTGGAGTGGGTTTATAGTTGTATAGAATATGTGAGAAGTTAGGAAGCTATAGTAGGGGTATATTTCATTAAAGTAGTAGTACATTGTTTTGGGTTTGTCGAGGTTGATGGTGAATGCTATTATAACGGAGAGAAACCAGTCTTGTCCGAATGTTGTTAGTCCATTTTCGATGTAGTTGAGCATGATTTTGAAGAATTTGTTGAGTGATTGGATGGAAATGTTGGAGGTGTTACCTTTGATGTTAATCCAGTTATTATTTTTGTTTTGTTGGATATATTGGTGTAGACGTTTAATTAATTCTATATTTCTGTTGTAATCTATATTCATTTGTTGGTAAATTATTTGTATTGGTTCTCCTACTATGCAGTTTTCATATAATTTTTTAATTTTATTTAGTGATGGTTCGTTGTTAATAAGTGGGGTAAAGTTGGTTAGGGTTATGTTTGGATTTTTGGTATTGGGGGTGAATGGGTTTATTTTTGTTTCTAATTTGATTGGGGATAGGAAGATGGATTTGATGAGATTATCGGTATCTTTTGATTTGGTTATATTTGATTCGTTTATAAATCTGATGTAGTTATCTTTATATTTGGAGATAATTTGGTTATATTTGAATAGAAGTTCTTCGTTGGGCATGTTCATGAGGTGTTCGAACATCATAAGTCGTAGGTTATATTTATTTCTGGCGAGATGTTTAAGTTGGAGTGGTCTTTCTCCTTTGAAGATGGATGATGATTTAATTATTATTTTTCCTTCAATAAAATCGTTATAGAATGCGATGGTTGGGAGGTAGATAGATATTGCGAGAAAGTATAATCCAGTTTCTAATTTTTGTATGACTGGTCCGTAGGTGTAATTGGAGAATGTGAATATAATTTTGCATTTATTTATGATATCGTTATAATTTATTTTTGGGTGATTTGTTTGATATTTTTGTATGAGATTGTCGGTAAGGATGCTCATTGAGAGTGGGTTGGGAATATTGCTGAGAAGGATTTGTTGAGCTTCAGTAGAATTTTTGATACGATTTTCGAAAACGAAGAAGTTGATGAAGTTAATATTGTTCCAGAAGTTAAAGTCGAGCATAAGGGTGTAGAATGGGTAGCATTGGTCGAATATATAGTTGGCGTTGTTTATGTTACCGTTGGCTAAGATGTATGCGATTGGGTAGGAGTAGTCCCACCATTGACCGTAGCTGACTAAGCCTATATCGGCGTATTTTTTGATTGGGTTGAGTATGTGTGAGGATTCTTTGAGTATTTTGTTGGTTGGTATTTTAAGGAATTTTTGGAATTTTTCGGGTGTTCTTCTGATATCTCTGATTGGGACGTATTTTTCGAATTTTCGGATGAGAGGTAGCATTGGGTCGGATTCGTTGGTTATGAGAGCTTTTTTGGTTTCTTCTTTGAAGTATTTTTGGTAAAGTTCGATGATAAGTTGAATGATAGGGGTTCCATTTAATTTGGTTGGGCTAAATTGGAACATTTTTTTGAATTTGGAGGATGAGATGTTGAAGTTGTTGAATTGGTTTCTGTTGGGGTTTTGTGGGTTGGAGCTTAATTCTAAGATATCAAGTTGGTTGACGTCATTGATAAATTGGTTGTTGTAGGAAAGGGTTCTCATATTTTTGATTTGTTTTTTGATGGTATTTTGTTGGTTTGGTTCGATATTAATTTTGTTGATTGGGTGTTCGAGAGGTATAGATTTGAGTTTATTAAGTTTATTTTTTATTTTATCGAAGTCATCTTTATTTTTGGCTTGTTCGGTTAGTTGTAGTAGGTTATTTTTGATTTTCATTATTTTTTGTATATTTTTTTGGGTAATTGGGGTGGATTGAGGGATTTGTATGTTTTTGTTGATAAGGTTTTTATAGAATTTTTTGTCCATTTGGATGTTGTTCATATATATTATTATTATATTAAAAAAAATGAATTATTTAAGAGTAAATTACTAATAATATAAAATGAGTAAAATCTTTCAGGACGATATTCATGGGCCGATTGAGTTATCATTGACAGCAGTTAAAATTATTGATACGCCAGAATTTCAGCGTTTAAGAAACATTAAGCAATTAGGTTCAGCATATTATGTATTTCCCAGTGCGAGTCATAATAGATTTGAGCATTCAATTGGGGTTGCGCATTTAGCGCGTTCTTTGATAAATGAGATTTCGCGTAATCAGCCGGAGTTGGGAATAACTGATGAGCAGAGGTTAAATGTGGAGTTGGCGGGTTTATGTCATGATTTAGGACATGGTCCGTTTAGTCATATTTATGATGATGTTTATTTGAGGTCGAGGGTATCTGAGACGCATCGATTTAGGCATCATGAGGCTCGTTCTTGTGAGATATTGGCGAGGATTAATCGTAGGTATGGAATAGGATTGAGTGATGAGAATTTATTGCAGATACAGAGGATGATACATCCTGTGACTGTTGAGGAGAAGAAAAATTTTTTGTATCAGATAGTATCTAATGGTAAGAATGGTATAGATGTGGATAAGTTTGATTATATAGCGCGGGATAGTAGGGCGACTGGGATATATTTTGGTTTTGATCATAGGAGTATATTTATTTATTGTCGTGTTATAGATAATGAGTTATGTTATTGTGACGAGGTGATATTTAATATATTTCAGTTGTTTGAGACGCGTTATAGGTTGCATATGCAGGTTTATAGTCATCTTAGTGTTAAGAGGGTTGATATGATGATGGAGTTATTGTTTGAGCAGTTTGATTATTTTTTGATTTTTTTTCGGGAGCAGTTTGCTGGTGATGATTTGAGTAATTTTTTGAGGTTGACTGATAGTTTATTGGATTATCCATTTTTGGTGGATGGGGAGGATGAGCATTTGGTTAGGGCGAGGGAGATAATATTAAATTTGAGGGAGAGGAAGTTGACGCCTATATTGGATGAGGTGGAGATGAGGACGGGAGAGAAGTTTGAGGATGTTAAGATGGCTTGGTTGGAGAGAAATGGGGGTGTTAGTCAGGAAGATTATCAGTTTTGTTTGAGAAAGTTAAGTTTTAGTGCGGGGACGAGAAATCCGTTAAATTATGTAAAATTTTATAGGAAGGATACTGGAGAATTATTGACACGAAGAGAGATTAAGAGTAAGGTGGGTAATATATTGCCGAGAACTTTTGAGGAGAATTATTTGATTGTGTTTCGTAAGACGGTGTAAATTCAGGTAAATTTTATAATGTTTAGAAAAATATTATCTATATAATTTTATAATCATGGAGGTATGTACATATAAGTATTATAATCAAGCAGTTATAGATGCAAATCCAGAAACTAAGAAAACAGATACATTTGTTAGATATTTATTGTGTAATCAGAAGGCAATACAAGCATTAACGCAGGCATTTTTGTTAGCTGGAACTCAGCAGCGTCAGTTGGGAAAGTCATATTGTTATGTATATTTTAATATATTTAAGTATTTGCCAGATCCTTGTCAGAATTGTACTTATTGTGATGGGTTGCCTGAGTGTAGGGCATATCAGTCGACTACTTTGTATATTTTTTGGATAACAAGTCAGAAGATGAGGAATGATGCAGCATTTACTGCTGATATATTGGCTAATCGTAAGTTAACTTATTATGATAATTTTACGAGACAGTATAAGGAGATGATATTGGATAATTTAGACGTGCAGGTTTTGCTTTTGTATATGATGGGTGAGAAGATACAGAATTTGTATGATGCATCTGTAAGATGTTTTAATTATTTGACGCAGGGTAAGGATTATTGTTATATTGTAAATTTTCCGTATGATTTAGCGGGTTGTCAGTTGTATCCATTTCAGTATAGTGGTAGGGCTTTGAGGGAGTTGACTTTTACTTATAGTAGTGCTTTTGCGAATAGTACAAGTCCGAAGGGAGGTGCTTGTTTGTTAAATCGTTGTGATGATCCTAAGGGGATGGAAATTAAATAAATGAGGGTACAAATCTGATAAATAAATCTATTATAATATAAATGTCTTATAATAGTTTAACTTATTTCAATCTTGATCTTAAAACTTTAACACCTCTCGATAAATTTATTATGAGAGCACTTGTTGATGAACCTGTTTTAACAACTCTTTACGTAGCCACTGATAAAGCGCAACAATTATGGGCAGGTGGTAAGACTTATTGTTATAAGTATGTACCTCAGGTTCCAGGTTTATATCCGAAGTTATATGAGCAGAATGAGATTATTGCATTAACATTTTTTGCATCTTGGATTCCTGATCCATATACTTATGATTATTCTCAGCCTTTATATTATGAGGGTAGGGCTTATTTGATTGATGAAGTTGATAAACAATTTATTATAACAAGAAAAGGAAGAAATTTTTATGAAGGTTTGTATGAAGCTTTAGAAAAGGCTTTAAATTATAGAACGACTGGTAGGTATTATTGTTATAACTTAATGACACCTCCATGGTTTCCCAGTGAAATACAATATAATGCAGTTATACCTGGACAAAAATTAATATTATTATGGTATAATAAAGATTATGTTATCAATGGTCCAATTATTGATTTAATTTCGAAATTTAAATAAAATGTATGCGATAATATGAGTAGAGTTTTTTTAAAAAATATAGGACCAGAACAGCCACCAGCACCACAACAATATTGGAATCAACAAACCATTGATTTAGCTAATCAATTATTACCTCTTGAACTTGTTGGTAAAACAAGAATAGAAATTGCTGCTTATTTAGATGATAAAGCTAATTATAAGTTAGTAAATATATTGAAGCAATTTTGTAATCAGACTTATATTGCGCAGATATATCGAAATGGAGGATTAACTTATGGATGTTTTCAGGTATGGTGGGATAGTGTTGGTAATGTAAGACAAATAGACCCAAGAAATATGTGGAATTTAAATTATTTATTATTTACAGATCCAACTGGTGGTTTATCATCTGATTTTATATTTGCGGTGTTGTGGTGTGTTAATATTAATTTTAGGAACATATTGAGACAGTCAATGACTTCGCAGGGATTGGAATATTGTCCTTATACAGGTTTTAGTGGAAATTAAATATATTCTTATAATTTAAATGATTATAAGAAGAAGATGTAAAGTAAGAAAAAATGTAAATGAGATTAAAGCTCAAGAAATAAATTGTCCTGTTATTCCAAACGTAGTTTATAGTATTAGTGTTGATTACGAAACTCAAGAAAATTATGATTTTCCAAGATATACTCCCAACTATTTCCGATATGTTGATCCAGATGCACCATTTTACCCAAGTTATACAAAAACTATTAATGATTTTGGAAATGAATACGCAATTTGCCTTCAAAATCAACTAAAAAATGGAAATATTATTTTATGGCCATCTGAAGAATTATTTATTAGAATGGTTCCATCAACAAAAGATAATGAAAATGTTACACAATTTAAAGATGACATCCGCGACCGCTTTTTAGCATTCTGCCTAAATATTGAAAAAACATACATCTACTACAATGAAGGAAAATTAACCTGCAATAACCAAATTGTTCCCTGGGCAGCATTATTCAATTATAACACATGGAATTGCGACGACGATGGATGCAATTATAGATTTCTACAAGCAAGAGATTTTCCAATTGAACAATTAGATCAAATTGTTATTTATAGTGTTAGCGTTAATTTTGCATCAAGTTTTGATAAAGATGCAGAACCTCTTAGTCGTTTTGTTAGTCCAATCAACTTTAGTTTAATCTTACAATTATTGAATAAAACTATTAATCCATCTGACCCACGATTAACTAAAATAAATTTCTACCAATTAATCCAATACTCTTATAATTTAATGATATTCCTTTTCTCCACAGCGAATAAACTTCTAAACGGAAAATGTCCTGGTATCCCTCAACAATTTTTAGATGAATTTTTCCCACTCAAAAGACAACTTTACTACTACAATTTATACCTTACATGGATACAATCAAGAAATGGATATCTTGGATTTGGTGGATATCGCATTAATAGTAGTAACGGTGATGACACAAATATTATGATTCCCAATAAACTAATTATAAAATAAAATTTTAGAATTATAATGTTCCTGATAAAGGAATACTTAAAATTGAATCAATGTGTAATGCTTCATTAAAAGACTTCTTGCCTTTTTTAACAGTAACTGGAGTTGCTCTTAATAAATCTAATGAATCTATGTCAATATATTTTTGTTTAGTATTACGATTAAAAGATACTTGAGGCATTTTAATATCTGTAAAAATAGTTTTTCCATCGTTTTTAGTATGAGGATTCTTACGTATAAATTCCTCAATTAATTTATTCTTTAATCTGAATAATGGAACCATCGGCACATTCTCATAAACAACATCAGTTCCAGTGTACTCATCCAAATACTTCTTCAAATAAGGTATGATTACATCTTCTAAATAATTATTGGGAGATTCATAAGTTAAAGCTAAATACTTGTAGCGTCTTGATTGACCATTTAAAGAATAATTTTTAAGAGGGCAACGCATTGGAGCAAATTTTTCTGCTAAGGCAAATAATTGGGGGACAAGTAGATGTTTAAGTTTATTTTCAATATTTTCGTTAAAATATCCTAAATAGAGGTATGGGCTATAAACGTTATTAATTTTATCTTGTGTGTCGATAAATTCGTTTTTATTTTGTATATCTTGCTGAATTTCTCTGATTTTCATTGCATCTTGTTTTTTTAGACGTTTTCCAATAAAATAGTGGTGAGAGTGGTGGGTTATACTTGAATCATTCATCTTCTATTTTCATAAGAGAAAAAAGTTAAAACTCTATTATCTTTAAATTATAATTTATATATTCATCACCAACCCCATTTTTTTCTAAAGCATATTGCAAAACTTTATGCGCATTCAAATACTTCTCATTACTTATCACATTATAATCAAATACCTTCGCAATCTGTCTCAATACCGTTACCAATTTTTTTTCATTCATATCATATAAATATTTTTCTGATTTACACGGTATATAATACTCCTCCAATTCCTCCCTAAATCCATCAAATCTCTCTAAAGTCTGATTTGTTATTAATATATCTCTTGTAAATTTTCTACAATCATTTATATCAGTTAATCCATATATTTTAACAAAACGTTCAAATAAATCTAATGTCGGTAGTTTACAAAATAATTGGTTCTTTTTCATAAGTAAATATACCATAGACTTTATTTTCTAATAAATATCACTGGGCATCCCTAAATATCTATTACTCCTCATCTCCACCTGATTATTTCCCTTCTTCCTATCATCCTCAAACCTCGTATCCCTCGCAATCAAATCAAAACCCTGCATCCTATTATTTACATCATTATTATAATCATAACTGTTCATAAATATTCTATCCATATTTCTCTGCTCTTCTTGTCCATGCCTCATATCACGACGTTCTCTTGTATAAACTTGTGTAGAGTTGGTAGTATTTAGGGCGTTTTGGTAATCTATAGTATTTGTATTTTGTCCAAAATTGCGGTAAATTTCTGAAGTTTCCATTAAGCGGTCATTTACTATTTTTCTTGCGGGAAATTCAACATGTCCCTGCCCAGAAAACATATTTCTATCATAATTAGGTAATAAATTGGGTTGAACTTCGCCATAGGAAGTATTTAGGGGTGTTGGCATAGATTGAAATTGGAATACATCGCGTTCATTTCGATAATCATTTCTCGTATTTCTCGGAAAACCATTCATTAAATTATCCTACATTTAAGTTTTAAAATTCTCTCCCCAATTAATTTTCCCGACTTTACAAAAAAAAAATATTCTATATATTATATGACGTCCCTAACATTCACGGGCTACACCTCAGGCACTACCCAATCTGTTCCCAATGGAGCAATTCTTCCATACAGCTTCATCCCTGCTTCTGCTACTCTCACCCAAGTTTCCTTAGTCCCAGCATTCCAATTATACTTCAACAACTCCGTAGTCCCTAACTACAATGCAGTAGCAATTAAAGCTTATGACTCAACTACTCAAGTAATTGACGGAAATAATGTTGTTACTACTTATGCTCAGACCAATCAAGCAGGACTTGTATGGCAACATCAGCTTATTTTAACTTATGATGGAGAAACTTCTACTATTCTTTCTGCGGTTCTTTTTGCAACTTATGCTGGAACTCTTAACTGCCAGAATGTAACTGGATATTCTTTCTTACAGACTCCAAACCTTAATGCTAATTTAGCAAGTGCATTTGAAGCTAAGTTTAAAGCTGGCACTAAATTATTTTCTGCAACTTTAGCAAAATTATCTAAATAAATTTTTTTCTCGTTTTTTAGAAAAAAAATATTCTATTCCACAAATATATCTCTCTTAATCTGGTTTGTATAACTGTCAGAATGTTAATGGATTAGCTTTATTTAGTGAAAGTGGCCCAACAAGTGAAATGGATATTAAAAAAATAATTGAGAATGCGTTTAAAACATTTCGCAAATAATTAAATTTACAGATATAGAATTTTAATTTCTATATATAAAATATAAAATGGGCATCGGTTTCTCCTCCTCTCAAAATCCCACCACCGGCGTTACCACTACATCCGGTTTAATTCCAGTACAATTCGCACTTAACAACCCTCCTCTCCCCTTCCCCAATATTGGAGTAAAATTCACTGATAATATTCTTATCAACTATAATTTTATTGCTATTTTATCTTACGAATATCAAGGTCTTGAAGCATATTATACTGCTTATCAAGACGGATTATTCTGGGAAATTCTAATTAACCCATTAGGACCAATTATCTATTACTCCTACTCTGGATTCTATAATTGTCAGAATATTAACGGACATGGACAAATTAACACAGTTAATAATTTATCTGAACGTGAAATAAAAGCTAAAATCAATGAATTTAAATTTAAAAAAATATTATAAAGTCTCATGCAACTTATCCCACATCTTCCTACCCAACCTATCCCTATCACTATCTATACTTATCAAACCATTTTCTAACATTAAATTTATTATCCCATATTTCTCATAAAATGGTATTGCTCTATTCAACAATATCTTTTCATATAAATTCTCATACTTATCCTCACAAAATATTTCAACATTTCCCAATATCATCTCCAACTGAAAACTTCTATTTATATATTTAGTAACCCCCACAAAATATCTCTCCATAAATACCCTATGCGTCGTTACACAAAATATACGCCTCAATAAAAACTCATAAAAATTATCATGCAAATATACCATCAAATTTAAAGCTTTTCTTCCAGCTCGATTCTTCCTTACCATCATCTCCATAAATTTTCCACCAAATATCACAAAAAATATAAAATTTATCACCTTCCGAAAATTCCTAAATGCACAATCACTATTCTTAAAAACACCTGAACGCATCAAATGTATCATCACATTATTACCATTATCCATCTCCCAATCATTCTTTAACACCCTGCCCAAAAACTTCTCACTATGACCCCTCAAATATCCCAACAAAAAAAAATAATTATCATCCAAATATATCAAATCCTTCAAAACCAAATGATGCACATCAACCTTCTCCAAATTACTACCCCCACACCAACTCGAAAATAACCTCATACACGGCAAAAATATATACCTATCCACACCAGTCTTATAACCAAACTCAACCACCCTATAATAATCCACTAATATATCCAATTCATCAGATATATTTACAAATTCATTTAATAGATTTTTGTCTTGCTCAAATAACAAAGACAAATTATGGAGAAACCAATATTTTATTGTTTTAATTTTCATATTATGCTCATTTTTCATATCACTAAAAAAATTTTTACACATTAACAAAAAAACTTTCCTATTTACATCATCCAAATAATTTATTCGATTATATCCCCGACGATTACTAAAAAGAATACACGGCTCTTCCCTCTCTAAATCACTTATCACCTGATTCTCCATTAAT
>Ga0194129_10006395_pt1 | contig 14474 bp, 9 predicted proteins | sample TA2KigCa35mmetaG_FD_150862 | JGI IMG/M metagenome (GOLD analysis project Ga0194129, IMG submission 150862) | Freshwater microbial communities from Lake Tanganyika, Tanzania - TA2015038 Kigoma Deep Cast 35m | ecosystem: Environmental > Aquatic > Freshwater > Lake | place: Tanzania: Lake... | reverse complement strand
GATCAAGAGCAATCATGGTAAAATATCACGGGACCAAACGGGCAAACATGTGATTATGGAAATTGATGACAAGGTGAAAATATTGTCGGTTTCTGCGGATGAAAAGACGAGCTGGAAGGCGATTAGCAAGGTTAGCAGACATCCAGTGAATGGGGGTCTTATGAAAGTATGGACGCGAAGTGGGCGAATGACTAGGGCGACCTTGTCACATTCATTTTTGAAGAGGACCGAGCGTGGAATTGTTCCCATAGAAGGAAGTAATTTGAATGTGGGGGACCGTATCCCAGTGTCAAATGCGGTTCCAATGGTGGATGAGAAGAGAGTGACAGAAGTTAAAATTGGGAATATGAAGGTGCCTATGGACTTCAATTTCGGATATCTCTGGGGATCCTATCTTTCAAAGGTGAATGTGGAAGTTGATAGTAAGGTCCAGGAATACTTCAGCAAATGGAGCAATATACCGGAAATATTCTTTCAGAGCAATCTGGAATTCATCAAGGGTGTTTTGAGCTCATTTGTCGACAATGACGGGATTATTGATGGAAATAAGCGGACTTTGCGGTTCTGTTCAAAGAATCGCGATTATTTGTGTGAAATAGGACTATTGATGAATTATGTAGGAATTTTCGGAATTCTGGGTGAAAATGATGCCCGTATCAAGTCATTGTCAATCAGTCGTAAATATGCTAGCATCATACAGGATAAGCTACAGTTGAAATCCATGGCGAAGAAGACGGCAATTGAGGAAATTGTCAGATACAATCAGCGCGAGGAAATCCATGATTTGGCGGAATACGTGGATAAGGTCCCTGAGGTGGGCAATTTGGTCGCCGATATTGGTAAATTGATGAGATTGCCGGATCACAGCCGTATTTATGGTCGCTGGAGGATGAAGGAGAGCATTGGGCGCCGAACATTGGGCAAATATTTGGAGAATTTCCGAGCGGAAAAGAGCCGCATTACTCCGGAAATTGAGGAGAAGTTGGTATTACTGGAGCAGGCTTATTACGCCGATGTAATATGGGATGAGATTACGAAAATTGAGAAGTATGATGGGGCGGACGACGAGTATGTCTATGATTTCACTGTTCCTGGGACGGAGAGCTTTATGGTTGATGACGGAATTTATGTGCATAATACGCTTAATAGTGTGGAGTGGAACACTGAAATTGTGATTGATGAAGATGGTGTATTGGTGAAGAAGAAAATTGGTGAGTGGATTGATGAGAGAATATCAAATGCAAATGAAGAAAATTTAGAGCATCACGAACATGATACGGTGCTGGAGTATGTGAGGGATAAGAAAGTTCGTATTGAGGCTTGCACAACAGATGGTAAAATCATATGGGACGATGTGGAGGCGGTTACGCGGCATCCGGTTCATAATAAGGATGGGACTAAAACATTGTTGAAAGTGACTACCCAAGGAGGACGCGTTGTGGTGGCGACAAAGGCGAAGAGTTTTCTGAAGAGGGTGAATAATGAGATAGTGGGTGTGGATGGGAATACGATCCAGGTGGGAGATTACTTGCCAGTTTTTCTTGGCAAGGAGGTGGCGAAAAATGAGTATAATATAATTCCAGATGTTGAATTCTCATTCGGGAATGTTATTTTGAAGAGGGACAATATGGCAGAAATTGTTGATAAATTGGACTTCAATAATGATCTTAATATTCTTGCTGCTCTTATGCATGAGGATATCGTATATGATTATATTGTGTCAATTGAGGAAGTGCTATCGGAGCATCCTTGGGTCTATGATTTGACGGTCAAACAGACCAGGAATTTCAATATTGCGAATGGGCTGTGCATGAGGGATACATTCCATAATGCAGGCACTGGGTCCGTAGTGACGAGCACAGGTGTCCCTAGGATCAAAGAGATTATCAATGTTTCGAAGACGATTAAAACGCCGGTCATGGAGGTTTATTTGAAGCCACAGTATACGGAGTCCATTGACAAAGCGAAGATGATATCGAATCAAATTGAGTTCACGAAATTGCACGATATTGTGGAGAAGACGATGATTATATATGAACATAGCGATGTTGTTATGGAGAAAACGGAGGACATGGAATTTATCCAGATTTACCAAGAGTTTGCGGAACTCATGGGGGTTTCTCAGTGCCCTGATGATGAATTGAGCCACTGGGTTCTGAGAATTGTATTTAACAAGGAGAAGATGATGAACAAGAATATATATTTGTCGGACATCCAAGAGGTTATTTCTAGGAACAGTGAAGATGATATCCAGTGCACATTTTCGGACGACAATGCGAAAGAATTGATGATGCGCATTAGGGTTCGAGAGGACAGCTATGACGGGGATTATTTGTCATTTTTGCAGGAGTTAGAGAAGATATTGATGGGAATTACGATTCAGGGAATACCGAATATTGAGAAAGTTATTCCACAAATGATGAAGAAATTGACGTATAATGCGGATGGAAGCTATATTCAATCAACGGAGTGGTATTTGTGGACAGTTGGTGTAAATTTGGTGGATGTTCTAATGAATGAGAATGTAGATTCCACAAGAACCCTGAGCAATGATATCAATGAGATTACGGAGATTTTTGGCATTGAGGCGACCCGAAATATTATTTTGAGGGAGCTGTTAAAGATGCCCGATTATCCGGTGAATTACCGCCATATTAGTTTACTGGGCGATATTATGACGCACAGAGGGGTGATCATGAAGATAGAGAGACATGGTATCAATCGGTCGGGTGAGAGGGGACCAATTGCGAAGGCAACATTTGAGGAGAGTTTGGAGATTTTGGTGAAGGCGTCGACATTCGGAGAGAAGGACAAGATGGGTGGCGTAAGTGCGAACATTATGTTTGGACAGTTGCCAAAGGTGGGAACGAATGCATTTGAATTATTGTTCGATGAGGGTAAATTTATCACTGAACTCAAGGGGATCAGAGAGAAGGAAAAGGAGATGGAACAGAACCAGAAGACATCGGCGCCAATGGGTGTCATAATGGAGGATGTTGAGAGTGAATTACATGAATATGGTGGGGATATGGGAGAGATGATAGACGATGCATTTGAATTCACGGTGGATCCGACAAAGAATCCGGAGAAGAAGATGACGCCACACGCTTTTCTGTAGAACTATAGAAAATAATAAGATGTCAATTATGAGATTATTATTTAAAAAATTTATGAATTTATTATTTAATAAAATCTTAAAAATATTATGAATTTATTATTTAATAAAATCTTAAAAATATTATGAATTTATTATTTAATAAAATCTTAAAAATATTATGAATTTATTATTCATAATATACATAAAATCTATAAAATAAGAGGAGGGGGTTATGGGGGAACCTTAGGTTCCCCCAAAAAAGTGAAATTTATTTTCGCAGATTTTCCTAGGAAAAAAACGTAAAAATGACGACCGTATGGGATTATATGAATTCCGACACAAAACTAGTTGATTATCTACAAACATGTGATAGAACTAGTCTATGCACATATCATAGTTATTTTAATATTACAGTATTACAATGGTTGTTGTGGTATATTGGCTCTGGTATCAGGGCGTACACAATCAAGAAAAAAAATAATCTCAGTAGGAAAGACTGGGCATTCTTGAAAATAGAAATAATCAAGAGTTCTCTGACGAAAATCCTGTGGAAAAAGCTGGTGCACACACCAGCCGGATTCAGTGAAAAATGTTCAACTATTCATTTCTTCACCAGGAATGCATACACTGTAGATAATAACCATCTATTTTTAATAAATACCTGGCTAGATGAATGCAATGGGCGATTTAAATACGCATATATAAAGGATGAATACGGATATAAGCCCGGTGAATACGTGAATTTTCACAGAGTTCGCCAGGAAAAATTCCGAAAATATATTAAGCCCAAAGTGGACTTTCTAACAAATATATACCACAAATTGGAAAATAAAATTAAATCTTTGTGGGAGGATAATAACTTGGATTTTTTCGATTGGCTCAAAGAAATTGCGTCGGATCCACCAAAATTACGCGAGAATGAAGCGTATATTGATGCGGCTAAAATACGAATTCGAATACTAGAAGCCGCTAAGGCTCGCATTGAATCGCATTTGCTCCATGATAAATTATTTGGGGGCGATGAACTTAGTAAAATTGAAAAATTAGAGGAATCCAGGGGTCACGGACTCTCGCAAATGACGAACCATTTGTGGATTGTAAATATGTATATGATAGTTTTACGCAATACCGAAGAAGGCAGACTATTATGTGAATATATGGCAAAAAATTGAATATGTTTATGTATTATGTAGGTTGAAATTATAATATAAAAAATTGAAATAAATATTAGTATTCATTGAATACTAATACCTCGCAAAAACATGGCACGCCTGAATCAGAACATTGTTATTCCAGATAACACATGTCTTACAACACCCTACGAATTTTCAAATTCAGAAATAGTTTCTGTGAATTTTGGGCAATCAGTCAAAATATTCGCAGAATACGTCTTTGCACATTCACAACAGATACATGAATTGGACATCCCAAGTGGAACCATTTTTTCAGGATACGGAGCCTTCTCCAGCTCACATCATCTACAAAATTTAAGGATTGGAGATAATGTTGCACTTACTGGCAGTTATTTATTCCAGGAATGCTTTGGTTTAGAATCTCTCTCAATTGGGCATTCAACAAATATTTCTGGAAATCACTGTTTTACCCGTCTAAGAAATCTTCAAAGACTCCAATTTGCCCCCAACACGACATTTTCTGGATATTATCTCTTCGCAGAATGCGAGAATATCCGGGAAGTAATTATTCCGGACAATTGCAGAATAAGTGGTGATTTCTTTTTCAGAAAATGCGCCAAATTGGAGCGCATTGTGATTGGAAATAACGTTGTTATTCAAGGAAGCCAATGTTTCAATGATTGTTCTGGTGTGAAATCCATAACAATAGGTGACAATGTCACTATTTCCGGGCTGAAATTTCTGGAAGGCAGCTTTGTGAATCAAAATGTAGAAATGACGATTGGAAGTAGTTATGTGGGATATCCAATTCATATTCCAATTCCAATTCTTAGGATAGAAAAATTCGCTGATGTCAAAGAAAAATTGCGCTTTGAGGCGAAAAAATGTGTGATTTCAATGGAAAAATTCCAGGATGATTCTGATGTCATTGTTTTAAGATGTGGGCATGTATTCATGCTTGATCATTTACAACAATGGCTAGGAATACGAAAGTTTTGCCCGACTTGCAGACAAAAGATTTAGATTAAGTTTAAAAAAGATTTTCTTTATTATATTATAAAAAATGTCTTTGAATCTGACAAACAACTTCCCTGCGCGAACTACTCCGGGTGTCTTTACAGGCGGCTCCGGTAATGCAAACAACAATGGATGGGGTGCCCAAGGTCATATTGGCTATGGAAACAACCGCGGATATGGTGCCATACATGTCGGTCGTGATGCTGGCTGGAATGGTCGCGGTTCAAATAGTATTGGAATCAGTGGTGGAATCCGATTTTAGATGGATAATATTTTTATTCAAGTAAAAAATTGAATAAAAATAAAATTAACATTTGATAATTTAAAAGATGTCTATAAAAGAAGTATCAGAAATACAAATTCCAAGAAATATTACATTATTTCAAAATACATGTCTACCAAATTACCAAATGATTACTGACATAGATTTCAGTGATTTCCTGGAATTAGTGAAATTTGACGATAAATCATTTGAAAATGCATTTTTACTAAGAAATATTATTTTTCCACCAAATGTTGAAGTAATAAAAGGGTTCAATTATTGCACAAGTATTGTCTCTCTTGATTTATCCAATTGTGATCGATTACAAAAGATCGGTGATACTGCATTTTCAAATGCATGGTCACTTGAGAAAATTATTTTCCCACCAAGTATTCAAATCATTGATGGATTCAAAAATTCCACAAGTCTTGTTTCATTAGATATATCATATTGTTTGGAATTAGAAAATATTTCTTCTTTTGCATGGAAAAATGCAAAGTCACTTGAGCAAATAATTTTTCCACCAAATGTTAGAATAGTTAGAGGATTTGCTAATTGCACAAATATTATTTCTCTGGATTTTACAAATTATTTGAAATTATTACAATTCTCTTCTGCTGTATTTTATGATGCATGGGCACTTGAGAAAATAATATTTCCTCCGAATATTAGGACGATTGGTGAATTCAGAGAATTTGTTAATTGCACAAGGCTCGTCTCTCTTGATTTTTCAAATTGCAATCAATTAGAAAAAATTGGAGATACTGCATTTTTCAATGCATGGTCACTTGAGCAAATAATCTTTCCACCAAATATTAAAAGTATTGAAGGATTTAGTTATTGCACAAAGCTGGTTAGCTTGGATTTTTCGGATTGTTTGAAATTAGAAAAATTTACTTCTTACGCATTTTGCAATGCATGGTCACTTCAAAATATTGTATTCCCACCAAATGTTAAAATTATTGGAGAATTCAGCAATTGCACAAGTCTAGTAAGCTTAAATTTCTCAAATTGCCATCAACTGCGAAAATTCGAAAGATTTGCATTCAACTATGCATGGTCACTTGAGCAAATAATCTTTCCACCGAATGTTAGAATTATTGGAGGATTTCGCCAATGCACAAAACTTGTTTCTTTACAATTATCAAATTGCTTGCAACTTGAAAAGTTTTATGAAAATGCATTTGAGTCAAATATTGCACTAAGAAATATCCAATTCCACCAAAATCTTAGGCTTATTGACTGCTATGCATTTCAAAGATGCAAAAGTTTAAGAACAATTCAAATTCCGGCATCAGTCGAAATGATTGGAGAAAATGCGTTTAGGAATTGTGCGAAATTAGAGCAGGTTACTTTTGAAGGAATGGTTATGTTAGCTGAAGGCGCATTTGAGAATTGTCTAAGATTGATTAGAAGGATTTATCTACAAACTAGATTTGTGGATTGCGTATATGGAAAATATCGCGAACTAAAAGGCAGCCTGAAGTTTGAAACCATATCATCGTCTTCGTCTTCATCATTGTATGTCAAGAAGAGTATGTCACAACCGAGCACTTTTTCATTTGAATCAGGACATTACTGCCTTGTACTATTCAAAATATCACCATACTTTTTGTTTGCTAAATCCACAAAAATTTTCTAATCAATCTCCGAGAATTGGACACATCGCATGGAGTCTCTATTTTGGACGAATTTTTGATGATGTAGTACTTCATATTGATGTAAATTATGCGAATACTCTTGCAAGATATGGACACCAAATTGGCGACCCATTGTCTTCACTTGCTTTAGGCATGACTAATTGGAATATGCGGCATTTGTTGCATCATTTTGATGACAAAAACAGCATTTATTATCATATTGCATGCGCTGTTGCCAATTTGTGGTATGGTTATGGTGAAAATGATGAAGTTTTAAAAAAACTTCGAGAAGTCTACTGGCAACTCAAGAATTACGGCAATAATAGGAGAAGGGATACATTGATTTTGTTACCAGGAGAAACCATGTGGTGGTCTAACAGTATTTATTCAGATGCTATCTGGGCTTTGAGTGAGCTGACGAGAAAAGGCATTCCAGTAATTCAAAAAAAGGACCCCACAATGGCAGATCGTTTGATTACAAACCTTCAGAATATCACTAACTTTTTTCCATTAAGTCTGGAATACCATAAAAAGGAAAGATTTATATGTGACAATCATGGAGTTGGCGTTGGAAAAGCAAGTGCTCAAACTGCTTCAGGCTATCGCATTGTTGTAGATCGAGAAGGGCGATTTGAATTGTGGCGTTACAATGAACGTATTGCAGTATCAGATAGAAAACATGGACATTCCACAAGCATTGAGCGTATCATTTTTCCTTCTGATTCTGATGATTGGTTTGTATCAATTTCCCATAATCAAGTAAAATGTTGGGATATTGAAAGAACTAGTTGTTTGTTTCTATGTCGCCATACAATTCATTTGCCCTCTTTAATCGGTCCAAATATGAAGTTTGACAGGTCTTGTGTGTCTTCTAATCACATCCTTTTGTTTAGCTATGAGACATCTATGCTTTATGTGTTTCCTTACACTTTTTCTGGGGAAACATTGACAATTGGGCAACAATTTACATTTCCTTTCAGAATAATCCTTGAAATTTCCCAAGAAGGAGAATTATTCTCGATTAAATATCATCCAGAATTTTCATGGATTATTCTGGAATGCTTTCTGGATTGCTCACCAGGCAAACCTCCAACTCTGCAAATCGGTTCAGATGAGTAAATATTTAATTTTTATAAAATATTGGATATATTCATATAGAATCATTCCAAAAATGGGCGAGAAGACAGCGAATTTGTCCTGCTTGCAAATAGAGAATTTAAGTAATTTTTTGAAAAAATTGATTATAATTAAAATTAAGTTTTTGAATGACAAAAATGAAGAAAGCTATTGAAAATCTTGAACTTCTCCCAAAAAATATTACGGAAACACCCTCTAATTCATTCCAGAATCTGCCTAGTCTTGTGAATTTTGATTTATCAGAATTCCTAGAACTTACAACAATTGGATATGATAATGGAAAAAATCTTTATGCGATGCAGGAATTATACCTCTCTCCATACATAAAAGAAATTAAATCGGGTTCATTCAATAATTGCACGAGCCTTGTTAGATTAGATTTATCGGATTATGAGCAGCTTGAAATAATAAGTTATGACTGTTTTACAAGATTATGGTCACTAACAGAACTCAATTTGGGTTCCTATATCAAAGAAATTCGGTATGGTTCATTCGGTGATTGCACAAACCTTGTGAAATTGGATTTATCCGAGAATCTGGAACATATCAGTTTTGATATTTTTAAGAATGCTTGGTCCTTGCGAGAAATCATTTTCCCACAAAACTCAAAAATTAAATCAATAAAGTCTGGTGCATTCTATAATTGCACAAGTCTTACAAGATTAGATTTGTCCAATTGTTTGCAACTAGAGCAAATTAGTTTTGACACTTTTGTGAATGCATGGTCACTCCAGGAAATTATTTTTGGTCCAAATGTCAAAGAAATCATGTCCGGTGCATTCCGCAATCTCACAAGTCTTACTAGACTAAGAATACCAGCATCTATAGAAAAAATATCATGGAATACATTTGAAGGATGTGTTCAATTAGAGGAAGTTATTTTTGAAGGTGACACTGAGGTTGATCCAGATGCATTCCAGAATTGCCCCAGATTGGAAAGACGAGTATTTCCCAGAAAGAAGATCCCAGATTGTATCTATGGGAAATATTCTGAACTGAAAGGAAGCCTCCAATTTGGGCAGGGACAAATCGGCGCGACTTGTGGGATTTCATTGGAGGAATTCCAAGAAGATTCAGACATTGTTGTTTTACCATGTGGGCACGCCTATTTTGAAGAAGCATTCCATGAGTGGTTTTCAAGGCAGAAAATTTGCCCAACTTGCAGAGTTGAATTGTAAAAAATTGATTAAAAATAGATTATAATACCAATGAAATATCAAAAAATGCAGAAATATATTGAAGAAAATTTTTTAAAAGAGCACCAGGTCACTCGAATGGATCCGCTTGGAGGATGGGTTGAAAAACCAGACCTATTAAGGCTTATTACGATTGATCCTTCACACTTTTCTAATGGATTTGACCAAAGAATTACCAAAATTCATTTTGGAGAGTTATCATGTTGCTACAATCTTGTTTCATTAGATTTGTCAAGCCTGTGCAATTTGAAAGAAATAGAAAGTTGCGCTTTTCGAAATTCTTGGTCACTTCAGGAAATAAAATTCCCCCCAAGTTTAGAAAAAATATCATCTGGCTCATTTACGGATTGCTTAAAGCTTGTGAAATTAGATTTGTCACATTTATCGAAAATGACAATAATTGAACCAGACCTATTCAAGAATTTTTGGGCACTCCAGGAAATTTCCTTCCCACCAAATATCCGAAAAATTGGCACTCGCTGTTTCAAAAATTGCACAAGTCTTGTCAGATTGGATTTATCCAATTGTGAGCAATTAGAGGAAATTAGGTACGATACATTTGTGTGTGCTTGGAAACTTCAGGATATCATTTTTCCGCGGAATTTGAGGAAAATTTCAGCTGGGGCTTTTTTAAATTGCACAAGCTTAACAAGACTAGATTTTTCCAATTGTGTTCAATTTGAGGAATTTGGGAATAATGTTTTTACAGATGCATTTTCTCTAGGAGAATTGATTTTACCACAAAACTTGCAAAAAATTTCACACCATGCATTCCGAAATTGCATAAGTCTTGTTAGACTGCAAATCCCTGCATCTGTCAGCGAAATAGAAACAGAAGCATTTTCAGGTTGCACAAACTTGGAAGAAGTTGTTTTTGAGAATCCTGCAGGAATATCTATACATGAGCGTGCATTTCAAAATTGTCCAAGATTGGCAAGATTACCACGTCCTCCAAAAAGGTATCCAGGTTTTCGCTACGGCAAATATTTTGAGCTTAAGGCAAGTCTCCAATTTGGACAAGGATGTAAAGGTGGCATTTGTGGGATTTCATTGGAAGAATTCCAGGATGATTCAGACATTGTCGTTTTACCTTGTGGGCATGCATACATTGAAATAGAATTCAATCAGTGGATTTTAAAGAAAAATATTTGCCCGTCTTGCAAATATGTATTGTAATATTGCAATAATTTATAAATATTTTTCAGCTTCCTGCCAAAAATCTGTGGAGGATTTGCATAAAAAATCTCCGATAGAAATTATGGCGATCTCCTTGCTTTTCGATCACTAACCTCTTCGCAATTGTTGAAATGACACCAAAATGACATCTGCTCATGACTTTTCGTCTTTCTGGAACCCATGGGAAAAAAGGATGCGTGGAATACACAATATACGATTTTGAGCAAGCAAACATCCTAGGTGAAACAATTGGTAAACCACGAAGCAAGCAAAACCGAGTCCAAAAGTGCACATAGGTTTTTTTCAACAAATCTTGGCAAAATTTTTTGTACTTTTCAGCAATCTCTGGTGTGTTCAATTTTTTCCAGGAATACTTATTCCAATTAAAAAAAAAGCAACACCCAGGCATAGTTCTTGCTTTTGCAAAGAAAGCTTCATTTTGCTCTTTTCTTTCATGCCAGTGTTTATTTGGATATGTATACTTGGAATCTTTGTCTGAGTGCAAAAATCTGCCTTCGGAAAGTCTTTGAGGTCGGTAACAAATCAGACAAAATGTCAGGCGTGGCAAAGGTTTCGATGAACATTCCGAGCAAATGGGATTCTCACAGCAAAATGTTAGGTGAACATCATTGTCACATATGTCTGTGGGGGTAGTGCATAGTGCACAAGGCATTTTTACCGAAGGAAGCTTCTTTAACCAAGACATATTTTCGAATCTTAGTTAAATACATAAAATTATTCAATTTTAACCATCAATTTTTTGAATTATAAAATCAATTTTTATCAAGTCACCTCATACATTGAGGCTAGACTTTTAGAACTTAAATGTTCGCAACTCAAATGAGCCGTCATCGCGTGGCTGGCAAACCAGGACAGTGTTGCCACTGACTTGGAGCCGGCATTTTGGTGTCAAGGCAGATTCAAGAACAGCGATCCGCTTTTTTAAGATAGGCTTTTGCTGATCATACTGAAACTGGAACAAAAATCCATTCGCCGTAATGCAAATGAAGCCTCCTTCACATGGAGCAATTGCAAGAATTGTTGCGTTACAGAGCTTTTTGTCTTTGTCGAAGTCCATCGGTGTAATCGAGCAAGATACTCCATCATCTGCAAGAGCAGTAGAGCAGACTGTCGTTGGAACAACCGCAGAAACGGCAAAGCCATTTGTAGTCAAAATAGCTGGTGATTTACCTGCTTCTCTGGTTCCAATTGGCTTGAACATTTCAGCGGCGCCTTCTACGAAGGAAACCAAAACAAGTAAGCTACCACGAACACCAGAAGTTGCACCATAAACGAGAGCATGAGTCGGACTGACCGCAGAAACACCTTGGCAGATATGTCCAGATTCCATCTGAACAACTGGTCCAGGGATTGGGCGAATTTCGGCTCTAATGCCACCAATGATTTCAACATGAAAACGTAAAAATTCCTGGTGATTGGTTACAATCAAAAGCGTTTGTCCATTTAAGGCAACAAATTTGACGCCTTTTTTCGAAATCAGGTCTGCTGTTGAAACAGTTGCAACAATCTGAAGGCGGACAGACTCCCCTCTCTTCTGGATCGACCAAATCTTGATTGAAGCATCGGAAGAAGAGAATGACATAAGATATGTATTGCCACTGACTTCGACAAAAAAAACGTTTGTGATTGGCGCCTTGTGGGCGTCCTTTGGGTCAGTCGAAGCAACCGGTTTGCCATCAAGACCAAACAGCGTCAAACCATTTTCCGCATTTGATGCGACAATTGCACCATCTGACAATGCTGCAAAAACAGCGTTCGATTGTAAGCTAATTGGGGCACCGTTGAGGGTCGATTGAGAAGGAGGTGGTTGCGCGCTCCTTGTATCCAGAATCAAATGACCTGGTGTTGGGTCAGATTGCCCTCGATTTGTCAACCTCCAATCCCCAACATTATCACCCATAGCATATGTACAAAGCGCAGTGGTAACGCCATTCCTTGAGATGATCTCAGAAACGGGTAACTGGTGTTTCTCTTCAGAAACCAATTCGATACAATTTGCAGATAGGATAATATCATACTTGCGCAAAATTCCTTCACTTCTGCTATATTTAGAACACCCTACAAAAAATTGCATGGGTTTGTGAGAAGAAGCAGTAAGACTATTGTAATTCGTTGAGTCGTCAAATGATCCTAAAGGCTTCTTTGGACTCTGGTATCTGAATTTGAACTCCAAACCTTGTTCTGGATGAGTGGAATCAAACTGAAGAATGGTAATGAGTCCTTTGGTTGACAAAAGAAGTAAAAAATGTGTGGATCTGTTTGAAAGAACAGTAATCGAGCACAAATCTTCAATACGCCCCCACTGATTGAATTGAAATACATCAGGATTCGTATTCATGTCAAAAACATGAATCAGTGAGTGTGAACCAAGATTGAAAACAAGGATGTTTGTTCGAAATAGAACAAATAACAAAGAACCATCTTGTGATAAATAAGTTTGGGGCATCGGACCAGTGTAAAAATGGTCTTCAACAGACTGCATGCTCGGATGGGCATAAGTAGTTTCTGGAGAAAAACGGTAACCTGATCCAGTAGGAGAAAATGTAAAGAAGCGAACACAATGGGATTTAATCCCTATTTGTACTACTTCATCTCTCCATTTCTCTACCTGTCGTTCTTCATGTTTCCGTACCTGATTAAATGTCCATAACATTAACGTGCGACCATCTCGACTCATATGCGCAGAGCAGATGCTCTGAAAGTCATGTTCAGATCCCTTTAACTCACATATTTGCTCGAGCGTCTTTCTACCTTCATCAAATTGGAAAATGAGCAGCGTCTTCCATGTAACAACAACAATCCAGTTCGGATTGGTTGGATGCTGATAGATGTTCCTGACATCAGCAATTATCTCCTTTTTCACTAAAATGTTGGACTTTCGTAAAGTCAACAGTTTGGTAGATGGGTCATCCCATTCACCATTTGCTGACATCCATTCGGACAACACCAGATTAGTGATCATGAGTGTCGTGTAATCCTTTCCAGATTCATGATCGACTTTTAATCCAATGAAAAATGTGCCAAATAGACAAATCATTTCCATCAATCCAGAGGTCCTTGATAACGACCAGTCACTTTTTCTCAGATCTTTGCTACTACCAGCAGAACCACCACCAGCAGCAGAATCACCATCACGATCAGCGGAACCGCCGCCACCAGCACAAGCACCTTGACCAGACATTGTTAAGCGTCTAATTCCTTATTTTTTACCACGATTTTACCATTATTTTTTTCAACAAAAATTGATAAATATTTCTATTATGATTAATCATTATTAAATACCTAAAATGAAGTCCTCCATTACTATTCAACCGGATACGGAAAAATTCCGCAAAAGAGAATATGAAAATTCCAATTACGCCGAAATTCGATTTCCGAAGAAGCCGAAATTTACAAAAATCCCGTCTTCTTTCACGGAAAATAATCGCGAATTATTATCCATTGATATCCCAAAAAATGTCAAAAAGATAAAAGAAGCGGCGTTCAAAAGTTGCGTTTTACTGGCGTCAGTTATTATTCCAGCGAATCTCAAAAAACTCGGAAAGTCCGTTTTTGAAAATTGCCGGAGTCTGGTGACGATTGATTTGTCGACTTGCCGCTTTCTTACAAAAATAAAAGCGCACACATTTGAAAATTGCTCAAAACTCAGAGGAATACAACTTCCCGAGAATACACAAAAAATTGCGACGGCTGCTTTCAAAAATTGCGAGTCATTGGAAGAAATTATTATTCCTCCCAATGTCCGCAAAATTGGAAATGAAGCGTTCATGAATTGTAAATCTTTTACGAGGATTA
>Ga0194129_10006394_pt1 | contig 14476 bp, 14 predicted proteins | sample TA2KigCa35mmetaG_FD_150862 | JGI IMG/M metagenome (GOLD analysis project Ga0194129, IMG submission 150862) | Freshwater microbial communities from Lake Tanganyika, Tanzania - TA2015038 Kigoma Deep Cast 35m | ecosystem: Environmental > Aquatic > Freshwater > Lake | place: Tanzania: Lake... | reverse complement strand
TGCAATTGTTGATTGGACATGTTTTAAAGATCACGCAAGTAGAGAAATTACAGTTCAAAACCAAACAACAAGCAAAAAAGAAAAAGTCACTTTATTCACCACCTTCATTAGTCCAATGAATAATGGAACAACTAACGACGTACTAGCCACAGCTAATAGCGCTTACAGCGACTGGAATCTTCACTTCAATATGCTTGATTTAGAAATGGGCAGGGAATTTTACGCAGGTAAATGGCTTAAGCTCAGACCATTTTTTGGTCTCAGAGGTGGCTGGATAAAACAACACTATGAAGTGGAATATGGAAAAGTTCACTATCTTTATAGTGAAAAAGAGACAGTATTTAATACATACGAAATAAGTAATACCAACAATTTTTTTGGTTTTGGGCCAAGACTTGGTGTTAATGGCTCTTGGGGGTTTGGAAGTGGGCTCAGCCTATATGGTAACGCCGGAGTAGCGCTACTGTATGGCTTTTTTCATCTAAATCAACAAGAAAGTGCATACAATGACCTTATTGGTAATAACCCCAATCAAAGGCATGTATACAATAGTTTCCGCTGTGCCAAAGCAGCAACAGACCTAGAAGTGGGCCTCCGATGGGATTATTCCTTCTTTAATGACGCTATTCATCTAAGCCTACATGGTGGCTGGCAACAACAACTATTCTTCTCTCAAAACCAGATGATGCGTTTTACCAACGGTTCTGAGCTTGGTCAATATGTACAAAACCAAGGTGATATAGCATTCATGGGCTGGGCTCTTGGAGGGCGAGTAGACTTCTAATAAAAAACAAAGCTTACAAATGAACGAATGGTTCTAATTTTGGAGATTGAATAATGAATTTACATAAATATGTGTGGTCCCTTTCACTGATTGCTTTATGGGGCAGTACTTCAAGCTTTATTAATCTTGGAGTTCCCTGCGATAGCAACGATCCTGCCTGCTGCCAGAATAAACCTGAGATGATGGAAGAGCAACCTACGGTACAAGCTACGACGGCCACAACTGATACGACTTCCTCAAACCAAATGCCTAGTAAAATGAGTTATAAAAAAAAATCACAGGAATGTGCTTACGGTGGGTTTATTCTATTTGCTGATGCTCTATATTGGATAGCTAACCAACCTTCACTATCTTTTGCTACAGTAACTTCTGACGACAGTAACTTTAATACAGGTGGCAATATCCAAAATCCAAGTTTTAAGTGGGAATGGGGTTTTAGGGTAGGTGCTGGTTTCAATATCCCTCACGGTAACTGGGACTCTTTTGTTAGTTACACATGGTTCCAAGATAATGCTGAAGGCAGTATATCAGGCAAAGAAGGGCAAACCGTATTGCCAAGTTTGATCAGCGCAGCAAGTAACATTAGACTTAATCCAATCACTAATATATTTGAGATTGAAAGGCCTCGGGTATCCAAAGCTTCTTCTAAATGGAATCTATTCCTAAACGTAGTGGATTGGGAGTTAGGTAAAACATTCATCCCTTCTAGATACTTCTCTTTTAGACCTTATGCTGGTGCAAAGGCTGTATGGATAGAGCAGGAAAATAATGTAAGGTATGATGGATATAAAACAAGATCAAGAGAAGGATCGTATCACACTACACTTAAGGACAACTACTGGGGTGTGGGTCCTAGAGCCGGATTTAATTCCCAATTTTGGCTCGGCAAAGGATTTAGTATTTACGGCAACACTGGCATTAGCTTAGTTTATGGTGAATTCAACTTATCAACAAAAGAAAAAATAGAAACATCTAAAGACAGCAAAAATTTAGTAAATCTATCTAGCGACTACTACGCAGGTCGTGCTATTACGGATTTACAGCTTGGATTTAGATGGGACTCTAATGTTTGTAAAACAAAAAAAGCCGTTCTTTGTAAATGTCCTTCTAAAGCAAAAAAAACAAACTTCTCTATCGCACTTGGATGGGAACAACACATGTTTTTTAGCCAAGGTCAATTTATCAGAGCTGTTGATCCAACAAACCAAGCTAACTTCATTCTAAACTCTTCAAGCTTGAGTGTTCAGGGTGCTACTGGCTCTTTACGATTTGATTTCTAAATAGAAAAAAGAAGTTCGGCAAATTTTTTTCGAACTTCTTTTTTTATCTTCATCACTCACAGAAGATATAAGCGTTTCTTGTTTTAATTCATACATTTTGTAAAAATCTCCTTTGCTGTAAGAAGATGCAACATGAGTATAAGTTACTCTAAAAATCTCACATAAAACATGTAATGCACCCATAAGGCTCTTTTCATATCTCGGAGGAACAAATATGCTGAAATTCGCTAAGCCCACTATATATATATCGTCCGTGCTAGTAGCTAGCTACCTATCTGCTGATGCAACAAACGCTCAAATCCGCAATCTCGAAAATCGTGTAAGCGCTCTTGAACAAAGAAAAACATCCACAGGCGTTATCAACCCATCCGGAAGACCGGAAGTTAAAAATGGAGCAGATCTTTTCATAACCGCAGATCTTCTCATTTGGCAAGCACATGAAGATGGTCTAGCATATGTAACGAAGGGAAACTCTGATACACTCTATAAATCTAAAACGGAAGAGCTCAATTTCAAATGGGATCCAGGATGTAGAGTAGGTATAGGATGGAATACTCCTCACGATGGATGGGATACACTCCTTACATGGACATACTATCATACCAAAGCATCATCCACAACAACACGTGACGAAGACACTTTGTATCCATTGTTTGAATCTCCTTACTACAACTCGTTTTTAACAACAGATCCATACTCAGCACACGGAAAGTGGAGACTTAACCTTAATTTAATCGACTTTGAATTAGGGAGAGAATTTTTTGTAAGTAAATGGCTTACATTACGACCATTTATAGGCGGAAGATCTGCATGGATATATCAACATATGAATGCCAATTACAACGGATATGAATACCTACCTCCAACCACAACAAAAGGTCTTGGTATTGACCCTATAACGATCAATTACAGATATAGAGACAGAAACGCATTCTGGGGTGTAGGAGTTCGTCCTGGACTCGGTTCTCAATGGGGCCTTGGAAATGGATTTAGTTTTTACGGCAACACTGCGGTTTCCCTTTTATATGGATTCTTCCAAGAAAAACAACATCAATATTGCGATTTCAGCTCTGGCGATACTGTTAATCATATCAAAAACAATCATTCGACAAGAACAAGCTCCGTCATCGTTGAGTCACAAGTGGGGTTAAGATGGGAAACAATGTCAACCAATGACAGAATTCACTTTTCTATTTCCGCTGGTTGGGAAAACTTTGTGTTCTTCGGACAAAATCAATTTAACAGATTTGTTGGAGCTACAGAAGAAACACAAGCCCTGTTCTTTGCAAACCAAGGCGATTTAACCATCCAAGGATATACACTATCTTTGCGGTTAGATTTCTAGAATAATCAAAATTGGAACTCTAAAAGAGATCATCACATTGTGTAGTGATCTCTTTTCACATTGAAAAAAGTAACAGCTACTTGAGAAAAAACTCCCTTTAATAAGACATCGGGGGTCTAAGCAACAACAAAACTTCTTCTAATAATTCAATAAAATTATCTATTTCTTCCATGGTGTTGTATATGCCGAATGACACCCTAGCAAGCGAAGTAACACTAAACTTCTTTAGAGCAGGCTGAGCACAGAGATGACCTGTTCTGATCGCAACACCTTTTAAGCTAAGCATCGTACCAAGGTCTAATGGATGCACTCCCTCTATAATAAAACTTACGATTGCACCTTTTTCTTTTGCATTACCTATGATTTTTAGTCCCTTTACTTCTTTCATCCTAGATGTTGCATATGAGAGTAGTTGATTTTCCCAGGCGGCGATATTATCCAGGCCAATAGATTCTATAAAATCAATAGCATTACCGAGACCTATAGCCTGCTGGATCAAAGGAGTGCCAGCTTCAAATTTCAATGGAGGCTTTTGATATGTCGTTGAGATAAACTCTACTTTATCCACCATATCCCCCCCTCCTTGATAGGGAGGAATCACCTCGAGCAAAGCTTTCTTACCATAAAGAATACCGATACCTGTCGGGCCATAAGCTTTATGTCCTGAAAAAGCTAAAAAATCAACGTCGAGGTCTTGCACATCAATTTTTATATGAGAAATACTTTGTGCTGCATCTACTAAAACTTTCACACCATACTCATGAGCAAGGGCTGTAATTTCTTTAATAGGATGTACAGTCCCCGTCGTATTGGCAATATGAGCAATTGCTATGATCCTAGATTTATCGGAGATCATCTTACTAATTATATCGAGATCAACTTCTCCATCCATATTACATGGTATAACCTTAATAACCGCTCCAGTTTGAGCACATATAAGCTGCCAAGGCACGATGTTAGAATGATGCTCTGTTTCACAGATAAGGATCTCATCACCCTGGTTGAAAAAAGATCTACCGAAAGAGGAGGCTACAAGATTAATTGACTCTGTAGTCCCTTTAGTGAAAATTACTTCTTCAAAATGTGCTGCGTTAATGAACTTTTGAATTTTTTGCCTTGATGTCTCGTATAAAGAGGTGGCTTCAGCCGCAAGCTCGTACACTGCACGATGCACTGTAGCGTACGAGTTGCGATAAAAATTATTCATCTCGTCAATAACACATTTTGGTTTATGTGTAGTTGCTGCTGAGTCGAAGTATATAAGGGGCCTCCCATGCATTCTTTTATTTAGCATGGGGAAATTACTACGCAAATATGCTATGTCTAAGTTGCTCATGTATTTTGCTTAATTAAATATTGCTCGAGGGAATCTTGTGTAATCTTTTTTAAAGAGTCACATGATACTTTATCGAGAATATCTCTGCAAAAACCTTCTACCAGAAGACTTTTAGCCACATCAGCAGTAAGACCTCTGCTTCTGAGATAAAACAGCTGCTCCTCGTCTAATTGTGATACGGTAGCCCCATGAGATGCTTTTACATCATCAGCTAAAATCTCCAGGCCGGGCTTGCTATTGGCAATAGTTCCTTCAGAAAGCAATAAGTTATTATTGAGCTGATAGGCCCTGGTTTGCTGTGCAGGTTGTCTAACAACAATCTTACCAATGAAGCTTGTCTGAGAGCTTCCTGCTAGCACCCCTTTAAAAAACTGATCCGAAACACAAGATGGAGCGTGGTGATCGACTATGACATGGGCATGAGAATGATGATTTGTATCAAGCCAAGATAGGCCTGTAACTTTCACATCTCCCTCTTCTCCATTCATAGCAAAATAATAATCTTGACGTGATGCTTTAGAGCCTGTCGATAGATTGATGCAGTTTACCCTAGATTGCTTTTTTAATGTCGATCTTAGAGAAAATAAATTGTAGGCCTTTTTAGGAACATCATTAAAAATGACATGATCGAATGAACTATCCTCATCGACAGAAACATCTAGATAGCTAGTCTGAAAGAACTTCTGAACGCTTTCAACGTTAACATACGATGTTATCCAAGACACTTTAGATGACGAGCCTACTACGAGTTGAACTCTTGGGAAAACAGCCACGTTATCTTCTGAGATAATGTGAAGGCATTGTATGGGTTTTTCCAACGTTATATTCGCGGGGATATAGACAAAAGCTCCACTATTGCCGAGCGCTAAATTCATAAAAACAAAAGGATCTTTTTCTTGCTCAAGGGCAAGATGGTATCTTTTTTGTAAAAAACCGGCATAGCTACCCTTTTCTGCTTGAGCAAGTGGCACACATGCCACAGATGAGGGAAGTTCATTAACAAAAGACATCTCTTTAACAAACGCTCCATCTATGAATACAAGACATGAACCTTTGCATTCAGGAAGAACATGTCTTTCTATAAATTCTTTTGATGGAACAACTTGTCTTGTCGGCATCTTGTAAGAGTTAGCATATAACTGCCTCAAAGGAAAATACGTAAACGCTTCAAACTTTTTTGTCGGCAGGCCTTTCTCAAATAACTTCCCAAACGCCTTAGAGCGGAATGGTGATGGAGTTTGTTCAGAAAAGATACTTTCTATACAACTATGAAAAGGATCTAATTGTGTTTGTTCTAAGACTGTCATTATAAACTTTCCTTTTATCTAGAACCCACTAGAGATTCATATCCATTTTGTTCCAGTTGCAATGCAAGCTCGGCACCACCACTCATTACAATTTTCCCATCCACCATAATATGTACGAATTGCGGTCTGATGTAGTCTAAGAGTCGTTGATAGTGGGTAATGAGAAGCAAGCCCTTTTCAGGTGTGAAGAGCTTGTTTACACCTTGAGCCACGATCTTCATGGCGTCGATATCGAGGCCTGAGTCTGTTTCATCAAGTATTGAAAAGCAAGGATCTAAAATAGCCATCTGCAGTATCTCATTTCTTTTCTTTTCTCCACCTGAAAAACCTTCATTCAAACTTCTTTCTTTGAATTCGGGCCTCATCTCAACGATAGCCATTTTTTCTTCAAGGATACTTTGAAATTGTTCTTCAGAAACGGGCACCTTGCCTTCAGCCTTTTTCTTGGCATTGTAGCAAGAAAACAAAAACTGAACGTTATTAATTCCCGGAATTTCAAGAGGATATTGAAAACCCATAAATAAGCCTAAATGAGCTCTTTCTTCTGGATCCATTTCGAGTATATTTTGTCCTTTGAACCAGATTTCCCCTGCAGTGACTTCATAGGAAGGATCACCGGCCAGAACCTTAGCTAGTGTGGATTTACCTGCGCCATTGGGACCCATGATCGCATGGATTTCTCCTGCTTTAATTTGAAGATTGAGGCCTTTCAAAATAACCTTACCTTCTGTATTTGCGTGCAAGTTTTTGATTTCAATCATGGTACAATCTTTCCTTTCTTATAAATATTATCCGACGGAATTTTCCAGCTTTAGAGTAAGGAGCTTTTGAGCTTCAACAGCAAACTCAAGAGGAAGCTCTTTTATAACATCCTTACAAAATCCATTTACAATCATGTTGATAGCATCTTCCCTACCTATACCGCGAGATTGCAAATAGAATAGCTGCTGTTCATTCATTTTAGATGTAGAGGCTTCATGCTCAACCTGACTAGAGGTGTTAGCGACTTCTATGTATGGGAACGTATTAGCAGAACAATTGCTTCCCACTAACATAGAATCACACTGCGTATAATTCCTGCTATTTTTAGCCTTAGGAGCGACTTTGACAAGGCCTCTATATGTATTATGGGACTTATCAGCAGAAATACCTTTCGATACAATCGTCGATTTGGTGTTTTTACCTAAGTGAATCATTTTCGTTCCGGTATCTGCCTGCATGTACCCATTTGTGAGAGCCACAGAATAAAACTCTCCCACAGACTCGTCACCTTGTAAAATACAGCTAGGGTACTTCCATGTGATGGCAGCGCCAGCTTCGACCTGTGTCCATGATATCTTCGAACGATATCCCTGACAGCGACCCCTCTTGGTCACAAAATTATAAATACCACCAGCACCTGTATCGGGATTTCCAGAGTACCAGTTCTGCACTGTAGAGTATTTTATCTCCGCTCTATCTAACGCGATAAGCTCAACGACTGCAGCGTGGAGCTGATTGTTATCATATGCCGGTGCAGTACATCCCTCTAAGTAGCTAACGTAAGAATCTTCTTCAGCTATAATAAGGGTGCGCTCGAACTGACCACTTTGCTTATCATTGATTCTAAAGTATGTTGATAACTCTATAGGGCATCGCACTCCTTTGGGGATATATACGAATGAACCGTCAGAAAAAACGGCGGAGTTAAGTGCGGAAAAAAAGTTGTCCCCAGTCGGAACAACACTACCTAGATATTTTTCTATGAGTTCTGGATATTTATGAACTGCTTCCGAAATCGGACACAAAACAACACCAGCCTCTTCCAAAGTTTTCCGGAAAGTTGTTCCAAGAGATACTGAGTCGAACACAACATCGACAGCAACATTTGCTAGTCTTTTTTGCTCGTCTAGCGGAATTCCTAAGCGTTCAAAAGTCTTCAAAATCTCTGGATCTACGTCCTCGATCCTATCTAGCTGCTGCTTTTTTTTAGGAGCAGAGTAGTAGGTAATATTTTGATAATCTATAGGCTCGTATTTAAAATGTCCCCAGTCAGGCTCTTGCATTTTTTCCCAAAGACGAAAGGCTTTTAGACGAAAATCAAGCAAAAACTGAGGTTCATTTTTCTTTTTTGATATAGCAATTACGGTCTCTTCTGAAAGCCCTTTAGGGAAGCTTTCCGTCTCTATTTGAGTAGAAAAGCCGTATTTATACTCGGACTTTTCTTTTAAAAGCTGCTCTGTCGTCATGACTTTTACCAATTAAAAGCGATAAATTACAACAATTATACCCCAAGCCAGGGTAAACCTCAACGTGGAATAACTGTAACTTTGTTAATGACCTATCCAGGAAGAAGGCCTTCGGCTCTTTTAACATGTTCTGGCAAGTCAATCTCAAATGTTTCATATTGAGTCTCATGTACTTGAACATGCATTCCATTATATAAAAATCTTAACTGCTCTAGCTGTTCAATGACCTCTAGGTCGCAGGGTTGAAGAGTGGATATTTTTTTAAGTCCATTGTCAGAATAGGCATAAAGCCCCACGTGCTTATAATAAATTTTTTCCTTTCCTTCAGGCACTTTACGGTAAAAAGGAAGGGTTGCTCTTGAGAAATAAAGAGCCTTTCCATTCGCATCACAAACAACCTTGGATACGTCTGGGGAAATTATATCTTCTTCTTTATGCAATCTTTTTTTTAGAGTCCATACATCAGCATTATCCTTATCGCAAGACTGTAAAAGGTTTTCTATAGTCTTTTCTGTGATGAATGGGCCGTCAGCTTGCCAGTTGACCCATACATCGGCTGAAACAAGACTCCTTTTCTGAAGTTCTACAAGTCGATCTGTTCCTACCGGACAATCCAAAGATGTCATATAGTACCGCCCACCAAACCCTTCAATAACACGAGCCGTCTCCTCAGAATCAATAGCAAAGACCAACTCATCAAAATAAGAAACCTTCGAGGCTGCACTCCACACCCACTCAATCAGGGGTTTGCCTTTTAAAGGTTCTAATATTTTTCTAGGGAACCGAGTTGATTGAAGACGCGCCGGTATAACACACGCAATTTTTTTATCATTCCACATTTTAATCCTTACTATATTCTAAGTTATTCGAAGAAAGATACCAGTGTATGGTCTTAGTCAGAGCTTCCTCAAATGAATGACTTGCAACCCAACCGAGTTCTTTTTGTATTTTGCTAGAGTCTATGCTATAGCGAAAATCATGACCCAACCTATCAGGAACAAAACTAACCAAATTCAACAAATCGCTCCTATTTCTGCCCGAAATTTGAGAGAAAAGATCAATAATTTTATGAACGATATCGATATTAGGAGCTTCATAACCTCCTCCGATATCATAGGTTTCTCCCCTGCGGCCATTTAGTAAAATTTCGATAATAGCTTCAACATGATCTTCCACATAAAGCCAATCTCTTATGTTCAATCCCTGTCCATAGATAGGCAACATTTTTCCTTCATCAAGACTTTTTATCATTTTAGGAATAAATTTTTCTTCATTTTGACAAGGGCCATAATTATTGCTGCAATGAGAAATTGTAGCTGATATGCCGTATGTATTCACATAAGCTCTAACAAAATGATCTGATGCGGCCTTAGATGCCGCATAAGGTGAATTAGGGAAGATATTAGATGTTTCAGAAAAACTCCCTTCGGGACCAAGTGAACCATAAACTTCATCTGTAGATACATGGTGTATGTGGATGTGAGGTTTTTTTCTGATAACTTCTAAAAGATGAAGAGTTCCTTCAACATTCGTTCTGCAAAAATCGATAGGACTAGCTATGCTCCTGTCTACATGGGATTCTGCAGCAAAATGCACGATAGTATCTATATCAAAATCTCTACATACATCTGCAATAAGCACCTCATTACAAATATCACCATGAACAAATCTATATCTAGAGTCGTTTTCTACCTCAGCGAGATGTCTTAAATCAGCGGCGTAGGTAAGAAGGTCGAAGTTAACAACATTACCAAAAAAAACATTATCTTTTATTACTTTTCTGATGAAAGCAGAACCTATGAAACCAGCGCCGCCTGTTACTAGAATATTCTTAATCTTTCGGTTCATTGAATAACTCCTTCAATGTTTCAGTCCAGTTACGAGAGACTTTATGAACATAGTTTTCATATTTTGTAGTATCGAGAACGGAATATAAAGGTCTTGGAGCTTTTGTGATAAAACTTTTCGATGAAACATTATGGATTTGCTTGCAGAGCACGGGAATGTGATTTTGTTTCATATATTCAAAAATTTTAACAGCAATATCGTATCTAGATGCAGAACCAGAAGAGGCAAAATGAAATATACCAGAAAAGTCTTTTAGATCCCAAAGGGCCTCAACCAGATCTTTACAATATGTTGGTCTGCCTATCTGATCACCTGCTATCTGCAGTTCCTCTTTTGATGAAAGAAGGTTTGCGATAGAACATATGAAATTTTTACCTCCTGGACCAAATACCCACGATGTCCTTACTATGCAAGAATTAGGGTTTTCTTTAAGAAGATTTTTTTCTCCTACAAGCTTGGTAAAACCATAATAGTTGATTGGAGAAGTAGGATCTTCTTCTTTAAATGGTATATGGTTTTCTGAAGAAAACACGTAGTCTGTAGACAGGTGTATTACCCTACAATGGGTAGATAGCGTAAGTTTGCCTAGATATCCTGGAGCTATTCCATTAACAGCTAAAGCCAATTCTCTGCTTGATTCAGCATCATCCACAGCTGTGTACGCAGCACAATTAAAGATATAATCTGGCTTGATCTCATTGAACATCTTTTCTAATTCCGAAAAACAAGTGATATCTACTATTTTTTTATCGCTAGCAATAACCTGGACATCCATAGTTCTTAAAAACTCAACGAGACATCTTCCTACAAGCCCAGCACTTCCGAGCACCCAAACCTTCATAAGACCACCTGCTTTAAACTTAAGTTAGACTGATCTCTTTGTGATAAGATTTTTTCTCCTTCTGGCCATTGTATTGAAACAAATGGATCATCGTATCGAAAAGACTTTTCCATGTATGGATCGTAAACACTGCTGACCTTATAGACAAGGTGCGCCTCATCACTAAGAACGTAAAACCCATGAGCAAATCCATCAGGAATAAGTAAGATCTCTTTCTTTTGTCCATCTAAAATAACTCCCTGCCACTTACCGAATGTCTTTGAATCCTTTCTTATATCCACAAAAACATCGAAGATGACACCTGAAATCACATTAATTAATTTAGTCTGTCCTTTTTGGAAGTGCATACCTCGCAGAACATTTTTTTTAGAAAAAGAGTGATTGTCCTGAACAAATTCAGAAACTAATCCAGCGTCTTTTAATAATGGACCCTTGAAGCTTTCATAAAAAAAGCCTCTATCATCGAAATACACGGTTGGTATTATCTTTATAACATCAGGAAACAGCGTTTGTTCTATTCTCACTTTTAACCCCGATAAAAAGAACTATGTTAGCCCAGTGCTGAAGAAAATGTCTAGTCCTCTAAAAAGAACCAATAGTGTAAACCTTTAAGAAAGAAAAAGAGAAAAATACCAATTTTCATTTATTCTATGAAAATTCATAAAAATGAATTAATGTAAAAAAAATTTTTCGAATAAATTTGAGGCATCATGCGTATATTTAACTCACTAGGCCACGTATTAGGCGGCACTTTTTTGATTGCAGCAACAACAATAGGTGTTGGCATGCTCGCTTTGCCCATAGCGACAGGTCAAGCAGGATTTGTCCCATCAATATCGATTTACTTTTTATGCTGGCTATTTATGCTTTGCACTGGCCTCTTAATGCTCGAAGTCTGCCAATGGATGCCAAAAGATGCAAACCTTCTCACAATGTGCGAAAAACTTCTTGGAAAATGGGGAAAAGCTTGTTGCTGGCTAGTTTATCTTTTCCTGTTTATAACAGTTATGATAGCGCACGTAGCAGGTGGGGGGGACATTATCTCGGAGATAACCAGTACACCAATACCAAGATGGGTATCTGCGATACTTTATGTTATCCTATTTTCTCCTATTGTTTACTTAGGAACAAAATGGGTTGATAGACTAAATCTTTTTCTTATGGTGGGAGTGATTGTTTCCTATCTTTCCTTTATTATTTTCTCTCACGATCATGTTCAAGTAGACCTTCTTAAAAGAGCTGATTGGTCTAAGGCTTGGCTAGCAATTCCTATACTATTTACAGCCTTTACATACCAAGTGATTGTACCAACACTTATGACATACATGAATAGAGATGTAAAAAAAGTGAGACTAAGTATTCTAATAGGCACCTCCATACCTCTTATCGTATATGCCATATGGGAGGTTTTGATCCTAGGAATAGTACCTCTTGAAGGACTTATTGAAGCAAATAAGGTGGGTCAAAATGCAGTATGGCCTCTCAAGCAAATAGTTGGAGATGCCATCATTTTCAAGATAGGGAAATCATTTGCCTTTTTTACAATGACGACATCATACATAGCCCTAGCTCTTGCCTACCATGACTTTTTAGCGGACGGATTGAAACTCAAAAAAACAAAGTATAAACAATTATTGCTATGCTTATTAGTATTTGTACCTCCCCTGCTAATATCTATCATAAATCCAAATATATTTCTTAAAGCCCTGAGCTACGCTGGTGGTTTTAGCTGCGCCATTCTTTTTGGCCTACTCCCTCCTGTTATGGTATGGGTCGGCAGATACATAAAAAAACTCCCTTTGCAAAAAAGAGGCCTTCCTGGGGGGAGGATACTGCTTTCTCTTTTGATTACATTTATACTTATTGAACTGGGCATTGAAATATTCCAAACAATAATGCACTAATCGAACCTTGGAGTTCATATGAACCCTGTATTGAATTCTAACAACAGACATAAAGCAGCCCTTGCAATAGTATTACTTGGGCTTACTTTTCTAGAAAAAGGTCACACCATATCTGTAGAGGAGCATTATGGGAATAAAAACAGCTTAGAGCCTTGGTTCACTGGACCATTGCTAGCGCCATCCGGCCACGTAGTCCCTTTTGGTCATATTAACGTAGAACCCTACGAATACTACACTGTCATACCAGGAAAGTATGATAGCAACTGGAAATACCATTCTCAGGAAAATTACTATACAGCCGTCACTCAAATAGTTTTACAGACCGGAATATATAAAAATGTAGGTATTACAATTATCCCTCAACTGGTGTCTAACTCACATAAGGGAAAAAGATACTTTGGATTTGGTGATTTACCAGTTAAAATTTCAGTTCAACTTCGAGAAGGTAAAATCAATTCATGGGCTCCTGCCATGAGGATAGGGGCTCAAGTAAATTTTCCCGTTGGGTCCTACGATGGTCTTGATCCTAATAATCTTGCCACAGACTCCCTTGGGACTGGATCTTGGCTTCCCAATATTGGCATAGTCCTCTCTGCAATCAAACAGTTAGGGGAATCGATCCATTTTTTGGGATATAGGTTTTATTCCTCATTTACGGTAGGGACAGCAACATCCGTAAATGGAGCAAATGTATATGGTGGGGATGTAAACACCAAGGGGACTGTATTTCCAGGTAACATATTTCAAATAGGAGCATCCGTCGAAGCAAACTTTACCAAACGATTTGGATTCGCTATGGATATGGTATACAATCATTTCAATAAAACACGCTTCACGGGTAAAACGATAGTACCTAATACCCAACCATCCGCAGAACTATTTAGCATAGCACCAGCTCTAGAATACAACTGGAGCGAAAATATAGGAATAATAGCTGGAACATGGTTCACTGTAATGGGTCGAAATTCTTCAAGTTTTAACTCAGCAGTAATAGCCATAAATATTTACAATTAATTTACTGACACCTTCCATCCTCTAATGCAAGAAGATTTTTAGTGCAAGTACTACCTCACTTCGCTGAGATCCTTCCGCAAAAAAAGAGCTTTGTTATGAACAAAACGATACAAGAAGGTAGATAGATGAATGTAACAGTCAAGCTCTCCATTAAGTTGGAAGTAGTTTCATAATTAAACTGCAATTTGATTTATGAAAAAATAACGACATTCGAAATTTTAGCCATTGCGTATCTTTAACATGTATATATTGGTATTTATAACAAACCATCGCAGAGAAGTCTTTACCAAAGGACTCTTGCATGCTCTTAGCCTTATTTTTGCAAGCGTATGCATAAATTTAAATCTGAAGTAATAGAATTAGATATCTAAGATATCCATTATCATCTACTTATAAATTACATCCAAACGTATCTGTTCAAAAATTGCAAACAGCCTTAAAGGCTATCTAGCCGTTAATTAGAAAGAAATTATACATGCAGTCATAAAAAGCTTTAGGTGGGAGCTTAAATCTAGTCTAAAATTATAGCAATACGATCATGTAGCTAATTGTAAGTGTATAAGAGAAAAAAAGCTGGGAGTAGAAAAGA